>UMHS01031425.1_pt1 | contig 34264 bp, 29 predicted proteins | sample 1965611 | NCBI WGS metagenome assembly UMHS01 (sample SAMEA4836106, study PRJEB28245) | human gut metagenome | biome: gut microbiome; material: fecal sample | place: Denmark | collected 2008
GCCGCAGTATAACGAATGGCTCCACCGAACGAGAGCGGCTGCATTGCCTGAACAGACCCTTTTCCCTGAGTCTTTTCACCAACGATTTCAGCACAGCCGGATTCTTGAAGCGCTGCAACAAGAACCTCGGCACAACCAGCAGTACGGCCGTTGGTAATAACAACCAAAGGTGCAGTCGTGATACTGTCACCATCTGCACTGCGAGTGCTGATTCCATTTACCGTTTCAATCTGCGCAACAACACCGCTGGGTATAAACAGCGAAGCAATGCCGACCGCCTGGGTTAGATAGCCACCGGGAACATCACGAAGATCGAGGATAAATGCCTGAGCTCCCTGCGAAGAGGAATCGGTAATCGCCGAAGAAACCGTAGCGGCCGTGTCTGAAGTGATCTGCTTTATATCGATAGTGCAAACTCCGTCGTGAACGCTCCAGGTAACGTTTTCCTGCGAACTGGAAGAAAACGTAAGAGTAGTTGAAAACGTGGTTCCACTTTCACCTTGCTTCTGGGAGGGACGACTCCAGGTAACGTATACGCTTTCACCTTCCGAACGCGAGAGAGCATCGAGCACTTCGGGAATGCTCCAAGAGGGTTTGGATACGCCATCGATAGATTGAACATAGTCGCCAGTTTCGATACCGGCCGCAGCAGCAGAAGAATCTTCGAAAACATCCGACGCAAAGCACTTTCCGTCATTTTCGCCAAAGAGCACACCAATGCCCGCCTCGGGATTCTTGGTGCTTGCCAGGTATGCGCGATAGCTTGTTTCATCGTAATACTTGAGAAAACTGTCACCGGTACCTTCAGCATACGAGGACAAGACCTTTGCCGTAACTTGGCCAAGGTCATAATCATCCATGCTGCTCTTCTTTAAAATGCCCTCCATTTCAGCCACACGAGCCGAAAGAGAATCGTAGGTATCACCTGAAACAGTAAGACCAGGATTCACTTCTGTGTCAACATCAAGAGATGAGAGACCCATAGCATTAAGCAAATCGGTATTTCCGCGAACGAAGAAGCCCGCGCAAAAAACCAAGCATATGAAAATGCAAGCACCGAGAAGCTTCACGATGCTTGCATTTCGTTTGTTCGAAGATTCCACCTTAGTGGTTTTCTTGAAATCGTTCACTAACGTGCCTTCGATTCCTTGAACATTTCAGCCCTTCTTTAGACCTTCAAATAACGGCTCATTGCAAACAGCGAACCCAAAAGACCGATAACCAAACCTGCTACCAGCATAGCCAGGTAGATGAGCAGGAACATGCCAAAATCGACACCGATAGGCAACCACGGGAGAGCAACTGCCATTTGAGGAAGTACCAGGTTGCGGGCAATCTCAAGTACAAAAATTGCCAGCAAAGCACCGATCAAAGCATGAAGCGCACCTTCTGCCAAGAAAGGTCCCCGAATGAAGCCATTCGAGGCGCCAACCAGACGCATGATGGCGATTTCCTTGCGACGAGCAAGAATTGCCAAACGAATGGTGTTGTTGATAAAGATGAACGCAATGAAGATCAACAACGCAATGAGAGCAATACCTGCGGTACGGATAGCATTAGTAAGCGAGAAGAGCTTATCAACCGTCTTCTGACCGTACTGCAAAGAATCAGTCGGATCATCTGCGTTATCGCAAATGTCAACGAAATCCTGGTTTGCCAAAATCTCAGATGCAATGTTCTGTACGCTCTGAGCATCATCAAGCTGAACATCGATAGATGCTGGCAGAGGGTTATCGCCATCAAGTTGATCGACGATTTCAGGGTTAGAAGTAGACTTACGGAAGTTATCAAGAGCCTGGTCCTTCGTGGTGAAGGAAACACTCTCTACGCCGTCATACCCTTCAATAGTCTTCATTACTTTTTCGATGTCGGCATCGCTGGCATCGTCCTTTACGTATGCCGTAATGGAAACCTGATTTTCTACCGACGCAACAACATTGTTGACCACGGCGCCAGCAATGCAAAAGATGCCAATGATCAGCAACGAAAGGAAAATCGTAATGATTGATCCAAGCGTAGTGGAAAGGTTACGCGTAAAGCCCGTAAGCGATTCGCGGAAGAAATAAAAAATACTAGACATCGAAACCGTACACTCCCCTGTCCTGGTCGCGGGTCAGAACGCCCTTGTCGAGCGCAATTACGCGACGACGCATATTGTCGACCATTTCGCGGTCGTGCGTAGCAACAAGAACCGTGGTGCCCGTACGGTTGATTCGCTCGAGCAGGTCCATAATGCCGCGTGAGTTCTGCGGGTCAAGATTGCCCGTAGGCTCGTCGCAAATGAGCAGCGGAGGGCGGTTTACGATAGCACGCGCAATGGATACACGCTGCTGTTCGCCGCCAGAAAGCTGATCGGGACGCTTGTTCATTTTGTCCTGCAGTCCAACCAAACGTAGAACCTCAGGAACCTGTGTACGGATAACATGACGCGACTTGCCAATTACCTCAAGCGCAAATGCTACGTTTTCGAAAACCGTCTTATTCGGCAGGAGCTTAAAGTCCTGGAAAACGCAACCAATGTTGCGACGGAGGTACGGGACACGCCAATTGCGCATCTGAGTAAGATCTTCATCTGCGATATAGATCTTGCCCTTGGTTGGCTTGATCTGGCGGATAAGCAAGTTGATAAAGGTAGACTTGCCAGAACCAGAATGACCTACCAAGAACACGAATTCGCCAGGGAAAATGTGCAGCGATATATCGCTCAGCGCAGGATTGTTAGGCTGCGCTTCGTAGATCTTGGTAACGTGGTCAAGCGTGATAACCGGATTACCCGTGTACTGAGGAGCGGTCTCCTCAATATTCACTACAGGAAGCGACTGCGAAAGCTGAGACGCAACCTGATTTACTGGGGGCTGATGCTGGGCATGCCTGCCCATTGGAACCCCACTCTGTTCATTCGTCACAGTATGCTCCATTCATAGGGTGTAATTCTGAGACTGCAAATGAGTATATCAGGCATGCTTTCGAGCACGAGCCTTTTCCACAGCTTGAACAAGGGCATCAGCGTCAAGTCCAAAGTAGGTAAGCAGTTCGTTGAACTCGCCAGACTTACCAAACCGGTCACGAACGCCAACCAATTCGATGGGGCATGGGAACTGCTCAGCAGCAAGTTCGCTTACAGCAGAGCCCAAGCCACCGTAGATGGAATGTTCCTCTGCTACTACCGCACAGCCAGTTTTCTTCAACGAAGCAAGAATGGTTTCGGCATCGAGAGGCTTTACGCAGAAAGCATCGATAACCTCAGCGGAAATGCCCTTTTCAGCAAGAGCATCAGCAGCCTTCATTGCCTCAGCGATCTCTACGCCACAGGCGATGATGGTGACATCGGTTCCTTCGCGAAGTACGTAGGCACGACCAACCTCGAGCTCAACATCGGGAGCATATACTGCTGGAACAGCAGCACGTCCCATTCGGATATAAACAGGACCAGGGGTTTCTGCAGCCAAACGAATTGCGGCACAGCAAGCAGCATAGTCGGCAGGAACTAACACGCGCATATTGGGCAAACCGCGCATAAGCGAAATGTCTTCAAGCATCTGATGAGAACCGCCATCGGGACCAACAGAAATGCCAGCATGCGTGGGGGCAACCTTAACGTTGAGGTTGGAGTAGCACACGGTATTGCGGATCTGGTCATAGGCGCGACCGGTTCCGAAAACAGCGAACGAACCCGTATAGGCAATGTTTCCCGTAAGAGAAAGACCTGCAGCAACATCGATCATGTTTTGTTCGGCAATACCAACGTTGAACAGGCGCTTTGCATTTTCAGGACAAGCCTCAGCAAATTTCTTTGTGGTGGTGGAGCCGGTAAGGTCGGCGTCTACCGCAACAACCTTCTTACCGCTTGCGGCAAGCTCAGCAAGCGTTACGCCAAATGCAGCGCGCGTTGCCTTCTTTTCCTGTGTCTGTTCAGGGGTAGCGAGTTTTACCACGTTACTTCACTCCATTCAGCTCAGCGCGGGCTTCAGCAAGCTCGGCAAGCGCACGCTCGGTTTCTTCGTCGTTGGGGGCTTTACCGTGCCAACCAGCTTGGTCTTCCATGAAGGAAACGCCCTTGCCCTTGATGGTGTGAGCAATAACCACCTTAGGCTGTGCAGTTTCAGACGCCTTAAGGTCGGAGAAAAGCTCGATGAGTGCGTCCATGTCATGACCGTTTACCTCGTGAACTTCCCAACCAAAGGCAGCAAACTTACCAGCAAGGGTGCCGCTGGCACACACATGATCAACCTTGCCATCGATTTGGAGGCCATTAAGGTCAACAACGGCAATAAGATTGCCCAGCTCCTGATGAGCAGCGAATGTTGCTGCTTCCCAAACCTGGCCTTCTTCGGTTTCGCCATCGCCCATAACGGTGAAAACACGGTTGGAAACGCCGTCAAGCTTAAAACCGGCAGCAATTCCCGCTGCGATGGAGAGACCCTGACCAAGAGAGCCAGTAGAAACCTCGATGCCAGGAAGAAGATTAGAATCGGGATGGCCCTGCAAACGAGTACCAAGCTTACGGAGGGTCTTCAGCTCCTCAACAGGAAAGTAGCCAGCTTCGGCAAGCGTTGCATAAATTGCCGGTGCCGCATGCCCCTTGGCGAGGATGAAACGATCACGTGCCTCATCTTCGGGGTTTTCAGGGTTGTGATTCATCACGCCGCCAAAATACAGCGCTGCAAGGATATCGGTGCAGGAAAGAGATCCGCCTGGATGGCCGCTGCCCGCTTCATGCAGCATCTCAATGATGTCCGTGCGAATGGCACAGGCCTTTTCCTTAGCTGCCAGAGAATTCATGGCTTCCTTTCGGTCGATTACTTGGCTTTGCATTACAACGAAGCTTTCCAGCGATGATATCCGACTACAAATTCATCGATATCGCCATCGAGGGCCGCTTCGACATTGCCGCTTTCGATATTACTACGGGTATCCTTGATCAGTCGATACGGATACAAAACATAGTTACGTATCTGGCTGCCGAACGAATTGTCCATTTTTTCGCCCCTCAGCTCAGCGAGTTCGGCTTCCCGCTTCTTTTCTTCGAGCTCGTACAGACGACCACGAAGCACCCTGAAAGCCGCTTCCTTGTTCTGGAGCTGGGACTTCTCGTTCTGGCAGGTAACCACGATTCCCGTAGGAATGTGAGTAAGGCGAACAGCGGAATCGGTAGTGTTGACGCACTGCCCGCCGGGGCCGCTTGCTCGATACACATCAACGCGAACATCATTCGGATCGATCTCCACGGAAATATCGTTATCGGGAAGAACCGGGATTACCTCAACCGCAGCAAACGTGGTGTGACGACGTTTCTTGTCGTCAGTAGGTGAAATGCGAACCAAACGATGAACACCCGATTCGCTGCGCAACATACCGTACGCATTGCGACCCTCAATTTGGATGCTTGCACGGTCTAGACCGATGCCTTCGCCAGGGACCAGATCGAGAACCTTGACCTTCCAGCCCTTGGAATCGGCGTAGCGTGAATACATGCGATACAGCATTTCGGTCCAATCCTGAGCCTCCAAGCCACCGCTACCAGGGTGGATAGAGAGAATTGCATCGGAGGAATCGAAGCGTCCATTGAACCAAGACTCGACCTCGAAATCATCAAGCAACTTCTCCAGACGCTCGAGATCGTTTTCGATTTCCTCACCGAACTCAGGGTCTTCCTCTGCCAACTCGGTTGCAGTTTTGATGTCATCGAGCAATCCGCAGGCAGATTCGTAGCGCTCGATCACATCACGAATGTCGGACGCCTGCTTGCTGACCTGCTGAGCGTTATCGGTATCGTTCCAAAAATCAGGGTTGGCAATCCGACTGTCCAAGTTGGCAAGCTCGGCTTTTTTTTCATCTATATGTAGATAAGCGCGCGCTTCTTCGGTGCGCTTTTCCGCTTCTTCAAGGGTCATCATCGACGATTCCTCTCGGTTTCAGAAACTGGCTGAACATCACAATGCCCCTACCATCAAAGCAGGGGCATCGAATGCGGCTTAAAGCCGCAAAGGGGAAAGCTTGCGCTATCCCCCATTAGTTCAGTGATTTGCGCCGTGGCACTTCTTGTATTTCTTGCCAGAACCACATGGGCAAGGATCGTTTCGACCAACATTTGCGTAAGGGTCGTTTTTGTCCTTTTCGTAGGTATGAGGCTTTTGAGCTTCAGACTTCGGCGCAGCAGGAGCCGGGCTAGGACCGCCTTGGGGAGCACCGCGACGAACACCAGAGCCCTCATTGAGCGTCTGTTCGGGATTGGAATACGAAACCTTGCCATCAAGCGGGCTGGATTCTTCCTGCGGGGCAACCTGCACAACAATGGGGGCACGAAGCAAAAATCGCAGGTAATCCTCATAGATCGAAGAAGTAAGGGCCGCAAAAGCACGATGCGCCTCATCGCGATATTCAGTAAGCGGATCGCGCTGACCATACGCACGCAGGCCGATAGAAGCCTTAAGGTAATCCATTTCCTGAAGGTGAGCCATCCAGCGCGTATCGATGAATCGCAGCATAACCTGCGATTCGATATCGGAGAATGGAGCACCAATCTCCTTTGCCTTCGCATCGAAGAGACCCTGGAAATATTCAACCAGACCGTCGATAAGCGCATTCACGTCATCGTCATGATCGATAGAATCTACGGTGAAATCCTCAATGCCCGTCATCTGGATAACCCATTTGTTAAGAGAGTCCAGATCCCAGTCGTCGCTCGCTTGCTTGGCGGGACACCACTCCAAAACATGCGATTCTACGATGTCTTCAATGATCTCCGGCATGCGATCGGTAAGGTCTTTGCCGTCAAGGATGGCATTACGCTCTGCATAGACTGCTTTACGCTGCAGGTTCATTACATCGTCGTATTCAAGAACATGCTTACGTGCAGCAAAGTTGGATGCTTCGACCTGACGCTGCGCGGTTTCAATTGCCTTAGAAACCATAGACGCCTTAATGGGCATATCGTCGGGCATGTCGGTTTTCTCCATCATGCGACCAATAGAATCCATGCGCGAGCCACCAAACAAACGCATAAGGTCGTCTTCGAGAGAAAGGTAGAACTGCGTTGCACCCGGGTCGCCTTGACGACCGGCGCGACCACGCAACTGGTTGTCAATACGGCGCGACTCATGACGTTCGGTACCAATGACGCAAAGGCCGCCTGCAGCAAGAACCTCTTTAGATTCACGATTGGTGATAGCCTCGGCCTCAGCTTCTGCCTGCTTCACCTGGGCTGGCGTAGGCTTCTCATCTTCGCCAAAACGCTCAAGAAGCATAGCCTGCGCCATAGCTTCGGGGTTGCCACCCAACAAGATGTCAGTACCACGACCAGCCATATTCGTGGCAATGGTAACCGCGCCAGTTCGACCCGCCTGAGCAACAATGGCGGCTTCGCGTTCGTGATTCTTAGCATTCAGCACTTCATGCTTGATGCCACGTTTGGAAAGCAAACGGCTTAGACGCTCAGAGCTTTCGATAGAAACCGTACCAACCAGGCACGGCTGCCCAGCAGCATGGCGCTCTGCAATGTCGTCAGCAACAGCATTGAACTTAGCATCTACTGTGCGATAGATAAGATCATCTTCGTCGATACGTTGAACTTCCCTGTTGGGAGGAATAGACATGACGGGCAAGTTGTAGATCTGACGGAACTCAGAATCTTCCGTCATTGCCGTACCAGTCATGCCAGAAAGCTTGTCGTACAAACGGAAATAATTCTGCAAAGTGATAGTTGCCAGAGTTTGGTTTTCCTGACGAACCAATACATGCTCTTTTGCTTCCAGTGCCTGATGAAGGCCCTCGGAATAACGGCGACCTTCCATGATACGGCCGGTGAATTCATCAACGATCTTGACCTCACCGTTTACCACTACGTAGTCAACATCGCGATGGAACAGGAACTGGGCCTTCAGCGCCTGCTGCAAATGATTGGGCAGCTGACCGGTTGGATCGCTAAAAATGTCTTCAATGCCGAGCTGGAACTCAACCTTTTCCAAACCAGCTTCGGTGGTGTAGATGGTCCTTTTCGCTTCATCCATCTCGAAATCGACATCGCGCTTCAAGGAAGGCATAACGGCCGCAAAACGCTTATACGTATCGGCGGCCTGAGAACCAGCGCCTGAAATAATAAGAGGCGTACGTGCTTCGTCGATAAGGATGGAGTCGACCTCGTCGACGATAGCGAAAGAATGTCCACGCTGTACACGCCGTGATGCACGGGCAACCATGTTGTCACGCAGATAATCAAAGCCGAATTCGGAATTAGTGCCGTAGGTAACGTCGGCCTGATAGGCAGGGATCTTCTGCTCGGGACCCATACCATTCTGGATAAGACCAACATTCATACCCAAGAAGCGGTAGATGCGACCCATCCACTGAGAGTCGCGCGCAGCAAGGTAATCGTTAACAGTAACGATGTGAACATTATTACCAGGCAAAGCATTCAAATAGCCAGCCAATGTGGAAACGAGCGTTTTACCTTCGCCCGTGCGCATTTCAGCGATTTTGCCATCGTTCAACGCCATGGCGCCAATGAGCTGAACATCGAAATGACGAAGACCGATAGTGCGCACACTGGCTTCACGAACGGCAGCGAACGCCTCAGGAAGCAAATCGTCCAAATCTTCGCCGTTAGCCAGACGCTCGCGGAACTCGACGGTAAGGTGAGCCAGCTCTTCGTCGGAACGTGCTTGCATAGCAGGCTCGAAGGCGTTGACCTCTGCAACCCTGCGCTGATAGTTCTTGAGTGGCTTGCTTTCGCCTACGCTAAGTAGCTTAGAAAAGAAACCCATGATCTCTCTTTCTTTCGTTTAACTGCTTCACTCTATCACAGGCACACTCGCATACGCCGTGTGGCATCTTCTGCATTTCCTGAATACACGCCATTTCCGCTTATTGGTGAGCCATTTGTTACCGAGTCAGCGCGTTCGCCTTGCTATCGATAAGAAGCTTCATCATCTTTAGGCGCTTCAGTAGTTGCGCCAGAAGACGAAACTTCTTCAAGGATTTCTTCGTACAGCTCTTCAAGCCTGCTTGAGCCATCGATACCAAAACGATCCACTAAAGCGCATCGGCAACTTACAAACGTTGAAATGGCACCAGCATACTGACCAAGCAATTGCTGAACTTTCATATATTGGTACACAACGTCCTCACGCGTTTGGTCAATACCGAAAGCAAACTCGGCGTAATGCTGTGCCAATCGAAGATCGTTAGCACGAATAAGCGCCCGAACTCCATCAACCAACGCATCGAGTACGCGATTCTGGTACGTGATGCGATATGCATCTATTTGGTCGTTTTGAACACCAGGCAGAAGTGGACCGCAATACAAACGCTCAATTTCGCCTAACGCCCTTTTGCAAATATCAGGATCATTGCATCCATTCAGAAGCAGACACTGCGCGTGAACTTCACCGACATCGCTTACATAATTTAATCCAGCCAACGAAACCGTGTCGCGCGAACGCCGCGACCCAAACGGCTCTTCGTCAGGCGGAGTAAGAACACGCCTGATGTAACTCCACAAGTTATAGAAACTCGAGCGCACGCAAGCAGGATCCGATTCCGGCCAAACGATGCGCTCAATCCAGGTGCGTGGCAGTTCTTTGCCATCGTTAACCACAAGCAGAGCGAGTACGAGCTTAGCTTTGCGGCGCAGTTCCCCATTCGGCAATACATTTTTGCCGTCACGCGTAACCTCGCAACGACCAAACAAATTAATCCGAACAGGAGAAACGATTTCGGTCTTTACTGCATCTGTTATTGCTCCACCCTCACCAAAGAAATGGTCGTTTACGGGAATCGGCAGCGAGAAATTGCCGATTTCCGCACCATGCTTTTCCGAATACCATTGCTGGACTTTTCTACTTTCAAGCGTTTTTGAGGCAAGAGCACGCTTATCAGCCGCCAAACACGAGTCAACGCAGGCTAAAAGGAATTCCGCTTCATCTTCGAAACGAGAAAAAGGAACGATGGAAGAATAGCGTGCAGCCATAAGCTCGTGCCGAGCTTCTACGGTAAGCTCAAACGCATAAAACGAAGACGACAGGAGACTTACACCTGCAAAAGGAAAGAGGCTTTCAACCAACGAAATATCGGGCTGGGAGTGTTCGTCAAAGAAATCAGTGATCAGCGATAGACTGCCGCTTCCCAAGAAAAGGGCCAGATACGCCAACGATTCTTCTGGAGAGGATGGGGGTTGGCGAAGGAGTGCTTTAAGGAAGCGATCGGCGCCCTTTACTTTATCGAGAGCAACAGGCGGTACGGATCGCTTTGTCGGCATGTGACCCTTTTCAAAAAGAGATTCATGGTTACCAGAGTGGTCCTGACACTTCGGCAGTTCATCGGAAGAAAGGGCCATCTCACGGGCATCCAGCACTACAACCGGCAGTTCAACATCAGCTGCCAGCGTAGAATCTTCAGTAGTTACCATCACTTCACATTGCTTGGTGTGAAGTTTGCCCATAAGCGTTACCAAGCTTGTACGTCTTTTGTCCTTGAGCTTTGAAAGGCCGTCGAAAACCACCAGTTTTCCAGGCGAAGAATCATCGGAATCCAATGCCTCTTCGATATTTCCCGAATCAAGGTTTACGAGAAATTCTGGCTCGGATGCCTGTATCCAAGTGACGTTTCCAGGAGGAAAAGCCATTCTTGCGTATTGCTTGGCAAGCACTGTTTTCCCATACAAAGGAGGGGCGCATATCACGCGGACTGCTTCCCTATCAGAAAGCAGGCTAACCAATAGTCGCTTACGATCAATAAGCGCTTCTCCTATTCCCAAGGCGGCTGAAGGAGACGACCGAAGCGCATCTTTGTCGTTGCCATTCATTTGACACCCCTTTCACGAGAGTCGAACAATTGGCTGGATTATAAGGTTTACCAGGCGTTTAATCAGATAGACGCAATCCATATTTGCGTAATTGTGCCAAAATTGAGCGCGAGTGAGCACTCTTTGGGTAAAACAACAATGGCAGCATTTTCTGATGCGAAAAATGGGATGCAAACCAAAGGACCGCAGGAACCAAACTACCCTTATTCCCTGGCAAAACGCCGCAAAGGAGGATCAGGCGCAAAAGCTAAACGAAGAGATGGATGCTAGTTTTTCGGAAACGTCACATTTCCTCTTTTCTGTTTTGGTAAAATTTCAAAGTTAAAAATCATACTGTCAAGCAGGAGGAACACATGCCAGCAACCTCTCCGGATCAGAAGGTTATCGTTCTGGACTTTGGCGCCCAATACGGTCAGCTCATCGCCCGCCGCATTCGCGATTTGGGCGTTTATTCCGAGATCGTACCCTGCGATGAAGATGCAGCAAAAATTGCAGCTTTGAAGCCAAGCGCCATTATTCTTTCCGGCGGCCCCGCCAGCGTCTATGCAGACGATGCGCCCAAGATCGACCCCGGTGTACTTGAACTTGGGGTACCGATTCTCGGCTTCTGCTACGGCCATCAGACCATTGCCGTTGAACTAGGCGGCACCGTTGGTCACACCGAAAAGGGTGAGTACGGAGCAGCTGGCCTCCATGTAGCGGGCGGTGCGCTGTTCGAAGACACCCCTGCCGAACAAACGGTTTGGATGAGCCACCGCGATGCCGTAACTGAGGTTCCTGCAGGTTTCACCGTTACCGCTTCCACTGACATTTGCCCCGTTGCGGCTATGGAATGCGCTGAGCGCAACATCTACACCACACAGTTCCACCCTGAAGTTAAGCACTCCGAGTTCGGCAACAAGATGCTTTCCAACTTCCTGTTCAATATCGCAGGACTGAAAGCCGACTGGACTATGGATTCCATCATCGAAGACTCCGTTGCCGCTATCCGCGAAAAGGTTGGCGACAAGCGCGTTATTTTGGGTCTTTCCGGCGGCGTTGATTCTTCTGTAGTTGCAGCCCTGTGCGCTAAGGCAATTGGTAAACAGCTGGTATGCGTATTCGTAAACCATGGTCTGCTTCGCAAGAATGAGCCCGAAGAGGTTGAAGAGGTATTCACCAAGCAGTTCGATGTGGATTTCATTCATGTTCATGCCGAAGAGCGCTACGCCAAGCTGCTTGACGGCGTTACCGACCCTGAAGCAAAGCGCAAGATTATCGGTACCCAGTTCTGGGAAGAGTTCTTCGCCGTTGCACAGGATATCGCAGAAGACGGCAAGCCCGTGCAGTTTATGGCTCAGGGCACTATCTATCCTGACATCATTGAATCTGGTGCTCGCAAAACCGGCGGAAAGGCTTCCACCATCAAAAGCCACCACAACCTGATCCCCTTCCCTGAGGGTGTTCACTTCGACCTTATTGAGCCGCTTGACCACTTCTTCAAGGACGAAGTTCGCGCACTGGGCACCGCCCTTGGCTTGCCCGCACACATCGTTCACCGCCAGCCCTTCCCTGGCCCCGGTTTGGCCATTCGCATCATTGGCGCAGTAAGCCCCGAAAAGCTTGAGATTCTGAAGAATGCTGATGCTATTGTTCGCGAAGAGCTGGATGCATACAACGAGCGCTTGTTCCAGGAAACAGGAGAACGCAACAGCGAGCATAGCTGCTGGCAGTACTTCGCGGTTCTGCCCGACATCAAGAGCGTTGGCGTTATGGGTGACGAGCGCACGTATCAGCGCCCCATCATCCTGCGTGCTGTTGAATCGAGCGATGCAATGACCGCTGACTGGGCAAAGCTCCCCTACGATGTGCTGGCTAAGATTTCCAGCCGTATCGTTGCTGAAGTTCCTGGAGCCAACCGCGTGTGCTACGACATAACGTCTAAGCCGCCTGCCACGATTGAGTGGGAGTGACTCCGTTCAAAAGAGTCTTACCAGCTAGAAGTGTCCTGTGGCATCACGGGGCACTTCTGTTTTTGTGCCGTATCGGCCTTTCGCGATAAGCCGCTCGAATCCAAAGATGGGATGAACTGACTCACGTTGTTAAACTGCCCGATAAGCAGCGCACCCCTAATCCAGTGTAACCACCACTTTTCCGCGTGGGCGGTGTTGGTGCAGTTCAGCCAACGTGCACAGCGCGTTATCGAAGCCTTCGACGCGTTCGATCCTCGGCAAGAACGGCGAAGCTGCCGCGATATCGCAGGCGCGGCGCAAACCTTGCTTGTCCACCACACCGAAGAACAGGCCTGAATATTGATATCTGCACTCACAGCGTACTCACACAATTTGTTCATGAATCAAGACGGCACAAAAGTGTTTCTCTGCCTTCACATGAAATGCTTAGAGCCTCTCTAGCTGTTTCAGCAACCTCTGCTCACACGGGATATAAGGTTCTCTCGCTGAGAATCATTGTCCTCGATGATGAACAGGCGCGTCATACATCTACTATCCCAGCAAACGGATGAGCCAATCATAACGCAAGAAAACCACGGAACGTGCACGCTCAAGATGCTACCGCAACAGGTGCGCTAAACAAGTAGAACTAAAAGATAACCGCACAGAGCTTATTCTATGCTTCCAGCAAATTAAGGATAACCCCACAATCATTCGCATTGCGCTTGGCAGCGTTGCAGGGCATGATTGAATAATTCGGCGACGTGATATGAGGATTTGGCATGGAAGCAACTTGCTCAACCATAGACGGACGGTCGACAAGGTCTTCATATATTCCGAAGCCAAGCGCGCGCTGGGGGCATGCTTCGACACAAATCGGCCCCAATCCGTTTTTCACTCGATCCCGACATCCATCGCATTTTGCGACACGCCCGGTCTCCTCATCGAATCGTGGTGCATGATAGGGGCAAGCGACCATGCACATTTGGCACCCATCGCAAACGTCCCTGTCGACAACGACAAACCCAAGGCTATCTTTATGTATAGCCCCCCTCGTACACAGCCGTATGCAAACGGGATTCGCACAATGGTTGCAGGATATGGACACGTAGAATGCAAATACGTTTTGCTCCCAAGACCCTTCACCGTTTTGCCGCCAATCGCCCCCTGCGTATTCGCAAACGGTACGGAAGGAAACTTCATCGCCAAGGTCGTGATAATCCTTGCATGCCATCTGGCAAGTCTTACACCCTGTGCAGCGGCTTTGGTCGAAGGAAAAACCGAATTGTCGATTATGTCCAACATCAAAGCCCACGTTTCATCGCCTCCTTTTTCTCCAAATCGCTTAACTGCCGCAATTCTACAAGGCAGGAATTATGAGGATTGCCCTTTGCCCAAGCTGTGGGCACATCAGAAGTAAGCGTATTTGCGCACCCGCCCCAATCGATGCGGTCTCCAGCCATATCGGCGTCATGCCAAGCGCCTTGAGGCAGCACAACCACCCCAGGCATAACCCTGGGTGTGATCCTCGCACGACACACGATAGTACCGCGGTCGTTGTAAACGGCAACCAGCTCTTCCGAAGCCAAATCGATCTTCCGAGCGTCAACTGGATTAACCTGTAGCCGCCTGGGCATAATAGCGTTGATTTGGGACACATTCGAAAAACTCGAATGAACGCTTTGCCTATCATGGCCGCTAATCAACTGAAGGTGATAAGGACCTACACTACCCGCTTCGTATCCTTCACTGCCAGGTACATATTGAGGTATGGCAAACACATCGTCCCGCTCACACGATTCCGCGTATTCAAAAGCCACGGATGAAAACACCTCGATTTTCCCTGAAGGCGTCGGCAGAGGGTTTCCGATCGGGTCGTTGCGGAAGGCCGCAAGAGCTACAGGCCGGTCCTCCGAAGGAGTGCGCTCAAAACCGTCGTTTGGAAGATCTGAGGCATCCATAACCTCATGAATGAAGTTGCTCCGCTCAAGCCGCCACCGATCCACTTCCGCAGAAGTCGCACCCTGAGCGCAGAAAGCATCTTCGACACCAAGACGCACAGCAAGCGATCGCGCGATGTCCCAAGCATTCATGCGTTCACCCACAAGCAGTCCACATTCTTCGCCCCACATCAACGCTTGCGTTCCGTCGGAGTTGCCAGAAGCAGTAAGCACACTCTGCTCCGCCTGAGCGATGTCCGGAAGAACAATATCGGCATAACGCACCGAATCCGTGGCCATAATGTCTATCGACACGATGAACTCGCAAAGGGTCTCATCCGCAAGGATGTCGTGCGTCTTGTTAATATCTGCATGCTGGTTGGTGAGCGCATTTCCGGCATGGTTGATGATTAGTTTTACAGGAACACGCAGCCTATCGGCACCACGCACACCCCAATCTTGCGCCGTCATGGTTTCGTACTTCGAAACCGCTTGCGACCATGAAAAGGCGGGAATGGAGATCCCAACGTCATTGTGACCAACGGGGTTTTCCGACACTGCTGGGCAATACAGCCTCTCACGTGTACCACTGTTTGTCCCCGGAAGACCGAAATTGCCGGTCAATACCGCAAGAAGGCAAATTGCCCGTGCGGATTGCTCTCCGTATTCGGTGCGCTGGGGACCCCACCCCTGCGTAATGAAAACACGCTCAGAAGACGCTATCTCGTATGCGAGAGCCACAATGCGCTTTGACGGGCAACCGGTTATCGATGCGGCCCACTTAGGCGTTTTAGCAATCGAATCGGGCCCTTTCCCAAGAATGTAGTCCTTGTAGCTTCCGTTACCAGCCGCGCCGGACGGCATCGTTTCCGCGTCATAGCCCACGCAGTAGCGATGAACCATCCCTTCGTCTATGAGATTCTCCGCTATGAGGACGTACATGACTCCCGCCACCAATGCAGCATCAGTGCCCGGTCGCACGGGCATCCATTCGTCATTCATCCCTGAAACGATGTCGGTGTGGCATGGGTTCACAGATATTACTTTTTGGTGCCGGCCTTCTCTTCGAGCCCGCTCGCGGGCAAGCTGGAAGCGATGCGCGCCAGATGCGCCTCCCATACGCGTATGGGATGGGTTTCCCCCAAAAACAACAACGAGATTTGCATTGGCGACCTCGCTCAAAGATGAACCCGTATAATAGCCGTCGTCCCCGTACAAAGCACTATGGCCAACCTGCAATTGCATGCAGCTGTAATCCCCATAGATGCCGAGATGTCCGCCCAAACAGTTCATAAGGCGCTCGAAAGGAGACCCCGATCCCGAACGAATCCCAGTAGCGTAGGGCAAGAGAACAGCGTCGTTCCCCCAGGTATCTATGACTGCACGGATACGTTCCGCCACTATGTCAAGCGCTTCATCCCATTCAATGCGCTCGAATTGCCCCGACCCCCGCGGTCCAACACGCTTCAGGGGATGATCCAGCCGATCGGAAGAAGAGAGCCAATAACGCATGGCGCGCCCCTTTAGGCAGGCTCTCATCTGAAGCGAGCCGTTGTCTTCAGAAAGGTTGTCAGTCTCAACACGAACAAGCTCCCCGTCATCGACACAAAAGCGAAGGGCGCAGCGCGAACCGCAATTCACAGAACACGTGCGCCAGATTACTTGCCGTTCTTTCATGCCTTATTTCCCTTTCAGGGAAGCGAGGGCACTGTCTTCGCCCCGAAGAAGACGCTTGAGAACAGAGACGATTCGACGCTCTTCCAATACAGAACCGAACATCGATGCAAGGACAGCGAAAACGTCATCACCAGCAGTTTGCACAACATAGTATCCAGCTGGAGTCAGAATAAAAAGAATGCCTCGGGCATCATGCTCGTCTGGAATGCGCTCGATAAGCCCTTGTTCTTCCAAACGAACAGATGCCGTAGTGACGTAAGCCCTCCCCGTGCGAAGAAAAGCGACCATATCCCGCGCGCGCAGGGTCTTATTGCCAAAGCCCCTCTTCGGATAAAGTTCCAGCAAAAAGCGGAAGTCTGTCAGGGAAAGCCTACATGAGTGTCGAATCGCAGAGGATACAACGCGATGAAGCGTGGCGATCACCGAAAGACTCCCAAACGTACCAAGGGGCTTGATATGAGCTGAATAATCCTTACGAGCGTAGAACGAACCAGGGATACGGAGCATCTTGCCGAACAGAGCCGAAAGAATCCTTCTATCGTCATCATCGAGAAGCGCAAGGCAGCTGGCGTGATACAGTGCCACATCAGCGTCTATCGCACGCGTGCGCTCAATACCCAAAGGCGTAACGCGCCAACTTGCCCCTTCCCCATCGGCTGATTCGCAATGATCCACCAAACCTACTCCAAAAAGCGAGGCTAGGGCATCGTCCACATCGGAAGGACGCATGGTGAGAGCATGCGCCAATCGGACAGCGCTCATGCAACCAGGATGAACCCTGGAAAGCAAGGATAGCAAACGGAACTGTTGAATAGGAACATCACGGGGAAGCACCGAAGCGAAACCGCGATCGGCTTTAGACAAGATTGCGCACCACAGGGTGACGATATGAGCCTGCGTTACGTTCAAATCGGCTCATACCCTCCTAGTGCAGAATCGAGGAGAGCTACGCCCTCTTCGGGAATACATGATGATAAAACACTATCCTAGCCTATAGTGGCAGTCAAGGAAGACTCCGTCGTCTAGCGGCTGCATGATTTCTAGGATAATCCCGTCAGGATCCCGAAAATAGAATGCCCGGCTGCAACCGAATCCTTCCTGCCGGAAATCGAATACCTGCGGAGCCGAGAGGCATTCAACGCCCAGCTTAAGCAGTTTCATATAAACTGCATCCGCATCCTCCGCATAAAAGCAAATCTCCGAAATCGATGTGCTAAAGAGGTCGGAAGGGCTGCAACGCACTTCATCGTCTAAGAACTGAATCAACTCAATCGGCGGTGCCTGCAGGTGTTCGGAGCCGTTCAGGTAGGCGACACGCGCTCTGCAATTCGCCCGTTGGAACATCGCTTCGGTTCCCTCGCCCTCCATCAGAAGCTCTCCTTGAAAGCGAAGCCCCAGCACGTCGCGGTAAAACTCCAGTGAACGATCCATATCCCTGACGGTTAACCCTACATGATAGATTCGACCAAGCATACGCTCTCCCTTTATCAACGTTTTCATCAATCATACGAGTGCTGAGCCAGCAAAGGCATTTGCAAGGCCGAAACAACCCATGCTCCAATCATCGATTCCGCACCATCAAAGCAGCTTGCACGCTCACTCTCGCGCAACCACCGTCACTGCAGCGGTGCCTGAGCAGCACATAGCCCGCAGACGAACGAGCCACTAGGGCGATGCAACCCATCAATAGCTACCGAAAGCATACTGCCATTTAGTCCTCGTGCGGAGCATGCTGCCATAACCGAGACTCATCTCAGACTGCATCGAATCAATCTGCCTGCGCAGCAACAACCGAAAGCAAAGCGCAGGCAAGCCTTGAGAGCATGGAATAGTACGTTGAATCAGCCTCGTATACCCTTGCACTGAATGACCGCATCCACGGAATCGCAGAATCCCGCGAGAAAGCCGCAGCTTCCCTTAGCAGCGAATCATCGCCTTGGGAAGCGCGCTTCAGGCATTCGCTCACATAAAGTAACTCGATGCCGATGTGGTCTGCATACTGGTTGTTGTCGTTGGAAACAGAGAGCCCTAGGCTACGCAAACGCTGAACCATAGCGAAAGCCTGCTCGCCGAAACCCGTATCCGAGCCCTCTTCCGCATAAAACGTCTCCCACGGCATAACTGCAGGCTCCGGGGGGCCCATAAACAGGCGGGCATATTCCACAGATAGACCCCTAACAGCATCTTCGGAGCGCTCTTCATCAATCGCCGAAGCCCAGGCGGCAAGAACATCGAGTGTAGAGGCCGCCTCTTCGCTTTCGAAACTGGGAAGATCGCCCCAAAACGCCGCGTCAAGTCCGACTGTGGAAGTCTGGTTCATTGGTTTCAATAACGAGTTGCCTGCAAAAGCGAGCATTTGAGCAAGCTGGGTGAGTTCTTCTGATGACAGTTTCATGAAGAAGCTCCTTTCAATAACATCACGGAAACGAGATGTCGCCCATTACGATTCAAGGACGGCCGGCGATTTGCCTCAACGAAGTTCGTTCGGCTCATTGCCTGCCTTTTGCGGAGTACTGGAAGGAGGGGCACCAACGCCCCATACAACCACCGACCCAGAGCAGGGGAACCACACACGCGAGGGCAGCAACGTCGTCCTACTCCGTTTGGTTCTAAGAAGCAACGTTTGCGCTTGAGTTGCCGGCATCACACTCTTTCTTGCTGTACTGCGTGAGCAAGATATGTGCAAGATATAAGAATCCGAGCATGGCAAGAGCGCAAACGCCAACAACGACGAGAACTTCGCTGAACGTAGGCGCGTAGGAGCTCAGCACCGAAAACGATGCTGTACCTTCGGCGTGAGCAGATGAGCTCGACCCAGAGATAATGCCAGGAGCACCCATGATATTCGGCACAATAAATGAAGTGAGCAGAAGCCAAATGCGCTTGCAGAACACGCCAAGGATAACCAGCATGCAGGCAACATTCACTGCAGACACACGCTCGCGGTTCTTTGCGAAAACAAGAATGCAGAACGGGATCACAAGACCGCAAATAACCTCAAACCAGAAGAATGGTGCCATGGACCCCGCCGTGAGCTCCGTCAACAGGGCGATGCCCTGATCCGTCCCAGGATACGCTGTGGTAATCATCTCGCAAAAAATGAAAAATGCATCTACAGCGACGCAGACGCAGAGAAACCCTGCGAGCGTGGTGAACGCACTGCGTGGTGTATCGTAGATTCCCGCTTTCTTAAGAAAACCCAGAACAAGCAGCAGCAAAGCAGTGCCGGAATCCAAAGCGCTTGCAACAAAAATAGGAGCAAGAATTGCGGTGTACCACCCTTCTTTTGCCGTATCGAGCCCGAAAATCCACGCTTCAACGCAAAGGACAAGGATGGCAAGGGGAAGGGCAATGCGAGAAACAACGATCGACTTGCGTTGATCCCCGCGCACCACGAACACGAGCAACAAGACGGCGATGACGAGGTAGAGGGTAATCGCCCCCATATCCCACACCAAAGGCGACGTAGGATTGAAGCCAATAAGCATGCGCCACACACGGTGGAGTCCACCCAGGTCGAAGAAAATCAGCATACCAGCAGCGCAGATGCCAACCAAAGACAGAATAATCGCCGGCAGAACCGTCGCCTGGAGTCGCTCAATGCGAAAAACCGATACTGACGAAGCAACGATCATGCTGCCAGCAGACAATCCAACAAAGAACATGAAGCTTGCAATGTAGAGACCCCACGATGTTCCGTTGCTCATTCCCGTCACTCCCAAGCCGTTCACCAATTGGAGCACATAGAATACGGCACCAAGAACAGCAAGCACAGACAAGACGGCGACGGGTGCTTTATAGCGTCTAATAAACTCCATTGAAGAACCCCCTAGTCAAAATAATGCACAGACGGACGAGTGCCTTGATCTTTCAAAAGCACATGGGCCTTTCGGTTCAGGACAACCTTGGAAATCTCGCTGTCCGGGTCATCCAAGTCACCGTAAATACGCGCGTGCGCAGGGCAGCAAACCACGCACATTGGTTCTTCTCCCCTATCGGTGCGCTCCTTACATAGCGTGCATTTCTCCACAACGCCACGAGGTCGAACAGGCACCTCTGCATCGCCATAATTGGCTCCCGTCACGCGTGAGGGCTCATTCCAATTGAAAACACGCGCATTGTAAGGACAGGCAGCCATGCACATACGGCATCCGATGCACTTGTCGTAGTCGATCTCAACTCGACCCTTGTCGTCTCGATACGTTGCACCAGTGGGACAAACACGTTGGCAGGCTGCATTCTGACAGTGTTGACACGCCAAGGGGAGGAATGCGCGAGTAACATTGGGATAGGTACCTTCGGCTCCATCCACTACATCGGTATTCTCTGTGAGCACGCGGTTCCAAAGCATCCCATCGGGAATGTTGTTCTGCATCTTGCATGACAAGGCGCAGGTATGGCATCCAACGCAACGATCAAGGTTGATTGCGATTGCTAATCTGGTCATGAGCTCCCCCTTTTTACGCCTTCTCAATTTGAACGAGAGTGTCAGAGAACGGAATCACTGGACCGCACATCAAGTCATAGCCACGCTCAACCATCGTGTTGTTGGTCACATTCTGCATATTCCCCTCAACTTCATAATCGCTGGTCGCGGCCTCGTAGATACGAGCCGACCCTGGCCTGATGGCGCTGTTGCCTGCAGCATGAACCATGAAGCTGCCGCGATCGTTGAATACGCGCACCGTATCACCGTTAGCGAGGCCACGACTGTCCATGTCTTTGGGATTCAGCATGATCAAGGGTTCATACAGGAGTTGCAGCCAATCGGCATCAGAGAATTGGTTGTGAATACGAAAACGCGTGCGAGCATTGGTCAGCTGCAAAGGATAGAGCGCTCGAAGCTGCTCATCGGCAATTTCGATGCAGGGCTCCCATTTCGGTAGCTCCTGCTCGAAGGGAACCATGTTGTCGTAGTAAACTTCCATGCGCCCAGAAGGGGTCGGGAACACTCGATCTGGAACAACCTCGCGAATCTTTTCTCGATCCGGAACAGGCCATACGGCACCATTATCCGATATTGCTTTGACGGTCAACTCGGACACCCATGATTCCTCGGACGTTGCCAGAATCGTATTGCAGCGCTCTTCAGCAGAGGACGGCAGCCCGTAAGCAAGCCCTAAGCGCTCTGCCAACTGACGCTGGATCCAAAGATCGGTTCGCGCCTCGAAAAGAGGATCGATGACCTTTTCCTGGATAACGATCTGGCTGTACCCCGTCTTGACGTTGCCGAACGGCTCGTCGTATTCGAAGCGAGAAGTGCATGGCAGGATGTAGTCAGACCACTTGGCACCTTCGGTGAAGTATGGGTCACACGTAACGATGAAATCCAATGTGTTTGCCCAGTTGCACGTCTCACCCATATTCGCCATATGCTGGGCAATAATATCACCACAGAAGATGGCACCATGGCAATTGTTCTCTTTGTAGGGCATATCGTATATGCTCACTGAAGATTCAGCGGTCGCCCAATCGTCCGGAAGGGGCCATGCTCCTAAAGCGGCGCCATGGCCATTGTAGGCCTGTCCAACATAAACGCCGATACCAGCCCCGGGCTTACCAACGTTACCGGTGACGGCAGCCAAAACAGCAGCAGCATGGCCGGCGATATCAGCATTGCTCATCTTATCGTTTCCGCCCCAACCCAGTGCAAGCGATGAAGGACCTTCAGCATATTCGACGGCAAGGTCTGCAATGCGATCAGCTGGAATCCCCGTAATCTGCTCGGCCCAGCTGAGCGTGTAAGGCTTCTGGTTTTCGACAAGGACATCCCATGCAGTAGTCGCGCGGCGACCTTTTGCCTCAGCTGCGCCGGTAAGACTAGGGTTGGCGCATTGATGGTAAGGAACCACCGCACCCGTAGTCGCATCTATGACAAACCAGGGATTCTGCTTTCCTGTTTCAGGCTCTTCCGCATCAGGATCCACTGCATGATCGCGGATCAGCAGCCCCGTATCGGCGTCGACAAGAAACGGCAAGCTCGTATGCTGCTTTACGAAGTCTTCATCGATCAAGCCCTTATCAACGATATGCGAGGTCATACCCAGGAAAAGCGCTGCATCCGTTCCAGGCTCGATAGGAATCCACTCATCGGACTTCGAAGCAGTCGTAGAGTAATGGGGATCCACCGTTACCATATGCGCGCCCGCTTCCTTCGCATCGAAGAAGGTGAAAACGTTGGGCAGGCTCGACTCGCAATAGTTGGAGCCCACGGTGAGCACCAGTTTGGACCGCTGCCAGTCACGCGCCTCGGGCGCACACATGGCATAGCCGCTTCCAAAGCCCATCGCAGGATCAAGACCATTGCCCGTACCAACATCTATCCCATCGAACCCGCCAGTCTGAGCACCAAGCATGGGAGCAAGGAAACCGAAATCGGATTCCGCAGTCGTAACCACCATGATCGAATCTTTACCATGCGCATTTTGCGTCGACTTGATAAGATCTGCAATTTCATCAAGCGCTTCGTCCCAGGTAATGGGCTCGAACTGGCCCGATCCTCGTTCGCCTACGCGCTTAAGCGGGGTCTGTACTCGCCCCTTCCCATAAATGTGGGCTACTTCCGATATGCCCTTAAGACATATGGTTTGAAAATTAGGGTTTCCAACACCGTTTGGCTGGACTTTGACCAAGCGCCCATCACGAACAGTGCATGCCAATGAGCACATGCCACCGCAGTGGCTTTGATGATAAGTTCGCGCGATACGCTCGGCTGTTTCAGCGTGAGCCGTTGCGAGCCATTCGCTGCAATCCAGCATGCCTGCCGCTCCAGCAAACGCCAATACGCTTGCCGCCCCTGCCGCCTTGATAAAACTACGGCGCGTGAGCTGCATGCGCTGATTCTTCGAGTCAGACATCATTCCTCCCTGCCCTTAATACCGTTAAAGCTTCCTCGTGAATAAGATTAAGAAACAAACCTCCTCGATTCAAGAAAACAAAAACTAGATATAAGATATCTACCTGGTGTTTTAAAGAAAATCGAAGTTATTTTGGTAAACAAAACGAGACACACGTAAATAAACGATAAAACACGTAGAATCAACAAAGAGCCTGATGGGAACCGCATATTGAGTAACGAGCCATATTTTCCGCGCAAACAAAAGAGACCATCGTTACCGATGGCTTCTTATTCGCAGTATCTGCAACAACCGAATGTCGCGAGGAAAATGGGCTTTATCTCAGGAAACAACCACAACGGCTACAATGCTCTGTTATGAACAAAACACGCGCACAACTACCCACAACCTTCTTTCGGGCAATCCTAGCAACCGCAGCCGCAATTTGGGGCTTAGGTTTCGTGATCGGCAAAGGCGCCATCGCCGAAATCGGCGCTACCTGGTTTACGGCGATCCGCTTCATCGGTTCGGGCTTTGTTCTGCTTATTATTCTGTTTCCTCATTTCAAATGCCACTTAAACCGCAGCCTCGTCAAAGCAGGCTGCATCATCGGCGTTTTCTCGTTCCTCGGTTTTTGGACGCAGTTCCTGGGGCTAGGAATGACCACTCCCTCGAAGAACGCATTCCTAAGCGCCTGCTATTGCCTTACCGTGCCTCTAATTTGGTGGGTGGTAGCGCGTAGGCGCCCAAGCAAACGCATTTGCCTAGCAGCCATCGCGTGCACGATAGGCATTGGATTGGTTTCGCTTTCCGACTCGTTTTCCATCGGGGCCGGCGATGCCATGAGCATTGTCTCCGCTTTCGCCTACGGAACCGAAATCGTGGTCATCAGCTTGGTGATGAAAGATCATGACGTGCTCAGCATTACCGTAGTTCAACAGTTCACCAGCGGCATACTGGCAAGCGTTCTTGCGCTGGCAACGGCCCCGATCCCTACTGCAGAGCAAATCGCTCAACCTTGGCTTCTGGGTGCCATGGCATACGTGATCTTTCTTGCCGCCGCATTTGGATCCGTCGCCCAAAACCTTGCCCAAGCGCACGTTTCCGCATCCGAAGCAGGTTTGCTATGCTCACTCGAAAGCGTTTTCTGCGCCATTTTCAGCGTTACGCTCTTAAACGAAAACCTAACCCTCAAGATGGCTGCAGGCTTCATCCTGATCTTTGCGTCAATCATCGTGGCACAACTTAGCGAAGGCAAAGGCGAGCAAGCCATACAAGACGTAAGCAGAAAACGCGCCTTCGAGAAAGAAAAACGTTAGGGACTTGCCTTCTCCTTTGTCGGCAAACAGACCACAGCCTTCCCCGACAGCTATTTGCCTCAGGATGCGGCAGGTTTCCCGATGCAGTTAAGATCCCCGAGACCTGCCCCGAGCCCCGAAGCTCACCCGAAACGCCTTCATGTTCCAGCGCCCACGCGCATCGAAAAGGTATTCAGGTATACAACGCGCTGCATTTCGTCTTGCGTGACAAAGAGGCGTTTTGCGGGCTGATGCCACCAGCGGCGATAATGGTGATACGCTGGCCTACAGCTCGCAACTGTTGAACCAAGACGCCCAGTTCGTCTACGGAAACCTTATCGAGCTGAACGCCGTCAACCCCATGCCCTTCGGCACTTGCTCGGACAAGGGCAAGGGCGCCAGGAGCATCTGCTTCAACAAACAGCTTCTTCTCTATGCAACGCGCCCTGCTCTTGGGCAGGGCTTCCACGAAGCGATCAAAGCCGCAGAATAAAAGTTAAATGAGTTTCGAATACCAACACCGTTTCCGACAATCCCAAGCAATGAGGAAACGCCCCTCCCACCATAAGGGCACAGGCAAGAAGATCTTTTGCGCCAGGCATGCTCTTGCGCGTTGTTGGCCGCGAGCTGGGCTTGCCTGAAAACATGGTTGAGCGCCAGCCCTTCCCCGGCCCCGACCTGGGCGTTCGCTGCCTTGGCGCCATCACCCGCGACCGCCTGGAAGCCCTGCGCGATGCTGACGCTATCGTGCGCGAGGAAATCGACAAAGCGGGACTCACCATCTGACAGTACTTCGCCGTAGTGCCCGACTTCCGTGCAACCGGCGTTCGCGAGGGCAAACGCGCATACGAATGGCCCTGCATCATTCGCTGCATCAACACCGTTGATGTTATGAACGCTGAAGTTCCCGAGCTAGACTGGGCGCTGTTGAAGCGCATCACCGCACGCGTTACCGCCGAAGTTCCCAGCATCTGCCGCGTCTGCTACGACCTGACGCCTAAGCCCGTCGGCACTGTAGAGTGGGAGTAGCGGGAACCGGCTTCTGAACTCGCATTTTGGTGCTGCCGAGTACCGACTGATACTGTTTCGGCATCGCCGCAGAGCAAAGCCACCAGCGAAATAACGGGAATAACGGCCTCCGAACCCTCTGTCAACTGCATTTGCCCAGAGCAACAAACGGGAATATATAGAAGCGAAAATCGGTTTCCGCAGTTCCAGTAAACTCGAATACCACCGAATGGCGCCGCGTATCTTGCCGTAGTTGGGCATTTTGAGCAATTGCCTGAATGATTGATTATTCACGCAATTTTACTTTGAGACACGGGGGGGCATGCGGGATTTTTGAGCCGCATGTCCTCGTAGGAAAACGACCCTGTACTGCCTTATATGCCGTGCAGCAAACAACGAGCTTCGCTTCAGTATCATCGAGCCCCAGGCCCCGCGTAGGCGCCAAATTAAGTCGGCACCATCGGGTTGCAGCGAAGCAGCGGCAATCCCCACATGGGCACTTGACGGTGACGTAACGTCGCGCGCGATAATAAGCTGCTAAACTACTTTGCGATTCCGCGTGCGAGAGGAGCACGGCATGCCTGCACACAAAGATAATCTGATGACTGTTGGCGAACTCGCCCGGCGCGTGGGCGTGACCGTGCGCACCATCCAGTACTACGATCAAAAGGGCCTGCTGCACCCCAGTTCCAAAAGCGAGCAAAACCAGCGCCTCTATTCGACTGACGACGAAGAGCGCCTCTATCGCATCCTCACCCTCAAGTTCCTCGGCTTCTCGCTCACACAGATCAAGGAAGCAGAGGGCATCGACGACTGCCAGAAGCTCTCCGGCGCGCTTGACCATCGCATGTGCGAGCTGGAACGCGAGAGCATGGAGATCCTGCGTAACATCAACACCATCAGCAACCTCAAAGAGCACCTAGCTACGAGCGAGAGCGTGCGGTGGAGCGACTTCGCCCAAGCCATCAGCGATATGCAGAACCGTGAGGACGTGCTGTGGATGGCAATCAACGGGGAGGGCTGCGACGAGAGCAGCGTCCCAGAGCTCACCCACGAGGTGATCGACCGCTGGCACGAGCTCATGGGCGATACCATCGAGGCCATGCACGACGGCGTGCAGCCCCGAGACGAGCGCGGCCGCGAGCTGGCAGCGCGCTTCGAGCGCCTCGGCGGCATGCCCAGCGCCCTGACCGGCCTCAAGCGCCTCGCCAACCAACGCACACAAGGCCCCAAGAAATACGGTCGAGACTTCTACGCGGGCATCCAACGCAGAACGCTCAGCTTCCTCAAAGACGCGCTCGAGGCGCTGCACGAACAGGCGTGACACGCAACCCACTCATACTTGCAGAAGTACAAGTTATTTCTGTCAATGAAAAACCAGGCCCCAAACAGGGCGCCCGACCAGATCACAGCCTTGATCGGCATGCCGCGCCGCTCGCCAACTTTTTCTCGTGCAGCACTTGACCATGACGTAGCGTCGCCCGTTAACATCCTCACTCGGTTTCGAGAGAGGAAAGACGATGATCGTTTCATGGATGACGACCAACAAGTGCAACCTCAAGTGCGAGCACTGCTATCAGGACGCAGCGGACTGCGACAGCCGCGAGCTAACAACGGTCGAGGGCAAGGCGATGATCGAGCAGATCGCGCGCGCCGGATTCAAAATCATGATTTTCAGCGGCGGTGAGCCGCTCATGCGCGATGACATCTTCGAGCTCGTGGCGCACGCCGCGGCCCAGGGCCTGCGCCCTGTGTTCGGCAGCAACGGCACACTGATCACCGACGAGGTCGCACGCAAACTCAAAGAGGCCGGTGCATGTTCCATGGGCATCAGCATCGACAGCCTCGACGCAGCAAAGCACGACGCCTTCCGCGGCGTTGCGGGGGCCCACGCAGACACCCTCGCGGGCATCGAGGCATGCAAGCGCGCGGGCCTCGACTTCCAGATCCACACCACCGTGGTCAGCTGGAACCGCGACGAGATCTGCGAGATCACGGACTTTGCGCAAAGCATCGGCGCGGTCAACCACTCGATCTTCTTTCTCATCCCCGTGGGGCGCGGCAAGTACATCGAGGAGACAAGCCTCAAGGTGCTCGAGAACGAAGCGCTGCTCCAAGACATCATGCGCAAGGCCGCAGACGTCGACATCGACGTCAAACCCACCTGCGCGCCGCAGTTCACGCGCGTCGCCGACCAGCTCGGCATCCCAACCCGCTACACGCGCGGCTGCCTGGCCGGCCTCACCTACTGCGTTATCGGCAGCGAGGGCATCGTGCGCCCATGCGCGTACATGACCGAGGACGCCGGCGATGTGCGACAACAACCCTTCGATGAGATCTGGGCAACGAGCCCCGTGTTCGAGCGCCTGCGCACGCAGGCTTACGGCGGCAACTGCGGCGAGTGCGAGCACAAGAAGCATTGCGGCGGCTGCAGGGCGCGCGCGGCGTACTACCACGACGGCGACTACATGGCACAAGACGACTACTGCGCCTACGGACAGAAGCTCGGCTGCATGGGCGTCTAAGCTCTGACGGCAAGAGCCCGCTGCTCGGCAGCGACACGAGACCGGCGAGCTATCAATCGACGAAAACCAGCGGCGCCACAATCGTCAGCCGCACCAACGAGACAAGGAGAATCGCATGAAGAGAATCGCAACAAAGACCTGCGCATGCATGTGTGCACTGGTCCTGGCGACAAGCGGGAGCGCGATGGTCGGATGCTCTGGCAACAGCTCCGGCAACGGCGGCGCGCAGCAGGGCACGACAAGCCAGGAGGCCGGCTACACCTTCACGGACGATCTGGGCAACCAGGTAACTGTGAGCTCCCACGAGCGCGTCGTCGCGGGCATGGGCAGCTTTGCGAACATCTGGGAGCTGGCCGGCGGCACGCTCGTCGGCGCGTCCAGCGATGCATTTTCCGATTACCACATCGAATCCAAGGCGGAAAAGGTCGGCGATTTCTCTTCTCTCAACGCGGAGTCCATCATCGCCCTCGACCCTGACTTCGTCATCCTAACTGGTGCAAACTCCGGCCGCGGCGGCGGCGTCGCACAGACCGACCTCAAGGACACCCTGCAGGCGGCGGGCATCGCCGTGGCGTACTTCAACGTGACCACCTTCGACGACTACCTGCGCATGCTCAAGACCTGCTGCGATATCACCGGCAACACCAAGGCGTACGAAGAAAACGGCACTAACGTCGCCGAAAACATTGCCGCCATAAAGAAGAAGGCCGAGGGCAAGAGCGCTGGCAGCGTCGCGGTGCTGACCACGTACTCCGGCGGCACGCGCGTCCAGGCGTCCTCGACCCAGACCGGCACCATGCTCGCCGAGCTGGGCGCAAGCAACATCACCGACGCCGACAAGAGCCTGCTGTCCGACTACAGCCTGGAGTCCCTGGTCAAGGCCGACCCCGATTTCATCTTCCTGCTGCCGATGGGCGATTCCGACGAGGCAGCGCAAAAGGCCCTCAAGGACCAGACCACGGCTAACCCGGCTTGGAAGGAGCTCACCGCCGTCAAGAAGGATCGCGTCATCACGCTCGACCCCAAGCTGTTCCTCTACAAACCCAACAATAACTGGGATGACGCGTACGAGGAGCTGTACGAGGCCCTCTACGAGGACCAACACGAGCAGAAGTAGCACCTGATCTTGAAGGAGATACAGACAACAAGCTTACACGGGGAGCGCAGGCATACTTTGCAGGCAAACAGACGATTCGTGATGGCAATGGCTGCCGCAGCGGTGCTGTTGGGATGCACCGCGGTGCTCGGCATCGTTATCGGCTCGACCTCCGTTGGCATAGATGACGTGCTCGCGCTCGCCTTTGGCGCGGATGCTGAGCAGACAGCAGCAAACGTCATCTGGAACATCCGCCTGCCGCGCGTGCTCGCTGCGCTTCTTGCCGGCGCCGCGCTCGCGCAGGCAGGTGCGCTCATCCAAGCTGCGCTCGACAACCCCCTCGCCAGCCCGAGCATAATCGGCGTGAACGCTGGCTCGGGTTTCTTCGTGCTACTGGCGGCGTGCACGTTCCCCAGCGCCTTTGGGCTCGCTCCCGTAGCGGCTTTCCTCGGCGCGCTATGCGTGGCGGGGCTCATCTTTGCTGTGGCGGGCCTTGGGGGCTCGTCACGCCTCACCGTCGTGCTCGCCGGCATGGCGTTCACGTCAATCTTCACTGCAGGCATGAACACGATCCTCATCGTGAATCCGGACGCCTACGTGGGAGCCTCCGGATTCTTGATCGGCGGCCTGTCCGGCGTCAAACTGGGCGAGCTCATCGTCCCCAGCTGCGCGATCTGCGCGGTGCTGGTGCTCGGCCTGTTGCAGGGCACGCAGCTCAACCCGCTCTCGCTGGGCGAGCATCAGGCACACTCCCTAGGCCTCAACGTCCGACGCACGCGCCTTGTCGCGCTGGTGTCTGCCGCCGCGCTCGCAGGTTGCGCAGTGAGCTTTGCAGGTCTCATCGGATTCGTGGGGCTCATCGTCCCGCACGCGGTCCGCACGCTGGTGGGCCACGACAACCGCCGCGTCCTTGCGATGGCGCCGCTGCTGGGCGGGCTGCTGGTGTGCCTGTGCGATCTGCTCGCCCGCACGTTGTTCTCCCCATATGAGATTCCCGTCGGCATTGTCTTGTCGCTACTAGGAGGGCCATTCTTCGTCTACCTGATCTTGCGCCGCGGGAAGGGAGGCCTCAATGGCTAGCGTACAGCTGAGCGACGTGTCCTTTGGCTACGGCGAGCGTGCCTTGTTCAGCAAGCTGACCCTCAAGCTCGCTGAAGGCAAGGTAACGAGCATCATCGGCCCCAACGGCTGCGGCAAATCATCGCTGCTTAAGCTTGCGAGCGGCATCTGCAAGCCCTGGAAGGGCAGCATCAGCGTGATGGGGCGCGATGTCACCGCGCTCTCCTCCAAAGAGCGCGCGCGTCTGTTAAGCTTGCTGACGCAGGAGCACGCCGCACCGCCCATGAGCGTGCGGCGATTGGTGGCCTGTGGTAGGTACCCACATCACGGGATACTCGCGACGATGGATGCTGCCGATTACGAAGCAGTGGAGCGGGCGCTTGAGGCGTGTAGGCTGGCAGACCTTGCCGAGCGCCCGGTAGCCGAGCTTTCCGGCGGCCAGCGGCAACGCGCCTTCATCGCCATGGTCCTGGCGCAAGACACGCCCGTTGTGCTCTTCGACGAGCCGACCTCGTTTCTCGACGTGTCCGCGTGCTACGAGGTAATGGAGCTGATGCGCTCGCTCAAAGAGGAACATGGCAAAACCGTCGTCGCGGTGATCCATGACATCGATTTGGCGCTCAGGTACTCCGACGAGGTATGCGTCATGCACGAAGGCAAGCTACTAGCCCAAGGAGCGCCGCAAGAGGCCGAAGTGCTAGCGGCGGTCGAAGACGCCTTCGACGTACGCATTGAGCTGCTTCACGGCGAGTTGGGAAGCTTTTACGCGCTGTGGCGGCGCCAGCAACGCTGAGGATCGCAAGCCGAAGGCAGGCGTTAGGGCGCGCGTGGACACGGCCACGACGCCTCTCATCTGCCGGGACCCGCCTGTCTGCTGCCTCGGCGAAGTCCACAGCGCCCGAAGCCTCGGAGAACACGTGCTGCTAACACCACTGCCCCTCAGCCTCCATGAGACTCGCTCGCGACAGGCGCAGCATCAATTCCCTCTAGCGGAAAGATTCCACGACCCTGTAGCGGCGCTTGATCTCGCGTTTGGCACTCTGCTGGACTTTGTCGGCACGGAGCTTGGCAATGTGCCTTGGGGAATGTCGTAAGCGCCTGCGCAGGGTCATCCCTTTCGGAGCCGACCACGTTGCAGTCCAGAACGTTCTTGAGCCTTTCTTTTGATGGACGCATTTTTTCGAATCGCGCATCTATGCCCTCGTATTTTGATTCCTACCAAGGCATGAAGGGCGCCATTGCGGTGAATTAGGCTAACTAGCGAGCTCATTAGCCAGAGCGGCAATCTGGGCACGCGCAGCATCATCTACTGAACCACGCACGGTAACAACCGTTTCCGCAAACTCGATACCTGCCAGCTGCTCCATCTGCGCACGCATGGCCTTGGCGGCTACTGGAGCCCAGGTGCCAGATTCGATGAAGGCCACCTTGCGGTTTTGATACGCGTGCTCAGCAAGCGTATGGATGAACGTGGTCATAAACGGGAAGATATCCCCCGCATACGTGATGCTTGCAAGCACCAAACGATCGTAGCGAAATGCATCCTCCACTGCTTCTGCCATATCATCACGCGCCAGATCAAAGAGCGAAACGGTTTGCCCTTTTTCCTCAAGGGCACGTGCCAGCTCTTCTGCAGCCTGCTTGGTATGGCCGTATACGCTGGTATAGGCAATGGTTACGCCGCTGTTTTCGGGCTCGTAATGCGCCCATGTGGTGTACGTTTCCACGTAATACGCCAGGTTTTCGGAGAGCGCAGGGCCATGAAGCGGACAAATGCGTTCGACATCAAACGCAGCAACCTTCTGCAGAACAGCCTGTACGTTCTTGCCGAACTTACCCACGATTCCAAAATAATAGCGGCGTGCTTCGCAAGCCCAGCCTTCAGGATCTTCGATATCGTTTGCTCCAAACTTGCCAAAGGCATCTGCGGAAAACAGCACTTTGTCTTGCGAATCGTAGGAAAACATGACTTCGGGCCAATGCACGTTGGCAGCGCCGATAAAACGAAGCGTGCGACCGCCAAGATCAAGCTCAAAGCCTTCCTTGCATACAATCTGGCGATCGGAGAAATCGGTGCCAAAATAAGCTGCCATCATCTTGAAGGCCATCTTCGAAGCAACAACCTGCGCGTCGGGATAGCGGTCCATGAACGCAACGATGCCAGCAGAATGGTCGGGCTCCATATGATGCACCACAAGGTAATCAGGCTTACGACCAGAAAGCACAGCTTCAACGTTACCCAGCCATTCGTCAACGAAACGAGCATCAACCGTGTCAGCTACCGCTACCTTTTCGCCGATAACAACGTAGCTGTTGTACGCCATACCGTTTTCGCGAACATCGTACTGCCCTTCAAACAAATCGATATCGTGATCGTTTACGCCTACATACTTGATAGTTTCGGTTACCTGCATGGATATCTCCGATCCCCGATGATTGTGATCGCTCTGCATATAGCAAACGACTTAGCTGTGATGCTTGCCCTGCCAATGAAGTCATTTTAAAACGCTGAATGCGTTAGCTTTGAAATGTTAATAACACGATACGCGAATAGGGCATTCTGCCCTATTCGCTAAAGGGGAACGCGTCATTTCGACCAGTCGAAGCACCAAAGCCCCAAAAGAAAAGGAATCTGATTAAACCGTTCCCTGAACCGAAAAGCTGTATATGTTTTTCATTGCAAGTTGTTGTTGCTGCAAAATGCAAAACCAGCAAGACTAGGCTTCACGTTCGATTTCGGTGACACATTCGTTTTTAATGGCGCCCACCAAGGCTTGCAGCGCATCAACTACGCGTGGACGAATATCGCCGCCAATAAGGACGTACATAATGTCGTCACCTACCGCAAGTTCCCCATTTGCAAGCCAAACGCGCACATAGCCGATGCCAGGCATAGCAAGGGTGTTTTCGATAGCAGCCTGAACCTTAGCGGCATCGTAGCTGAACAGCATGCCACCCACCTTTCGGCCAGGAGCCACCCCATCGGTTTCAACACCGCGCGCTTCCGCTTTCGGCGTAGCACGCACTACGCCGTTATGCGTTAAGTACATACCACATTCCGCGGCGGCAGGGTCGGCCTTCGCCTGACGCAGCCAAGCATCAACAGAGGGAGCCATTTTACTAGTATCGAGCATTGGTTTCTCCTTAAGCTTCCACAAACAACTTGCCGCCAAAAGCCTTAACCCATGTTTTTCGCCTTAGCTTTCTTCGACTTCTTCATGCCAGGCTTAAATACCGAAAGGGCAAATAGCGCAACAACGCACACGAGCATTGCGCCCACCGTTGCCGTCGAAAACGGCAGCAATGCAAAGCCAACAATAACAACAATGCTCAGAATCCACTTCGCCACCAGCCAACTATGCTTGGCGAACCCCCATGAAGTCAGAACACCATATAGCACTGCCGTTGCCATAAGAAACGGAATACATGGCACGATGAATTGCGAACGAAACGCTTCAATGGCAACAGGTGCGTCGAGGCTTGCCAGTCCTAGCGCCGCGCCGTCGCTGAGGGTCAGAACGAATAGAACGGCAAATCCACCGAGCCAGACAGATGCAGCAAAAAGATGAACAAGATCAATGGTTCGTTTTACCGTTCGACTTGCTTTAGGAAGTTCCATGATCACCGATCGTCCCCCACCTGCTCGTTTGAGCCCAATGGCCCCTGTTCAGCGTCGCAGCCATTCATAATAGGATGCTACGCTCTTTCGCGTGACAAGGGTTCGATTATTCTAGCATCCACCAGTCATGAAACCTGGATGCTTGCACGGAAGGCGTTTTTCGTGCGCAAAGCCTTACTATTTTTTCGAAACCCTGCTTGAAGCCCCAGGGCAAAGAACAACACTGAAACAGCTAGATTTCCCCGGCGCGTTTCCTAGAAACCGATGATAAGGCCGCCGCGTTCGGCATAGTAACTGCAAAGGCCCCTGGTAGGAATAATCTCAATTTCGGAATTACCCCACAGCTGCAAGATGTTTTCCTTCAATGTTTGCGCGGCGGCGAGGTTATCGCAATGGCTAATGGCAACTCGCCCACCGGCAAATCCCCATTCCTTCATGCGGTTAATGAGTTCGCGAACGGTCTTTTTCGTTCCT
>UMHS01029646.1_pt1 | contig 33957 bp, 22 predicted proteins | sample 1965611 | NCBI WGS metagenome assembly UMHS01 (sample SAMEA4836106, study PRJEB28245) | human gut metagenome | biome: gut microbiome; material: fecal sample | place: Denmark | collected 2008
ATCTCGGCCGACTATATTTGGCTAAAATAATCCGACGCTAACACCGTCAAGATTCTTCGCAAATTGATTTAGCCGTCTTCGGCCCCGTCCTCTTATAGCTCTCCGCCCTTCCCTTCAGCTCATCCATCCCCTCCAGTTTGGACATGTCCAGGTACATCCTCTTGCCCCACTCGTGCTCCGCTATGCACTTCAGCTTCGCCGTCACCAGCATGAGGGCCGAGTTGCCGGCCGGGAAGGTCTCGACGGCCCGCGCCCTCCTTCTGATCTCGCGGTTGATGCGCTCAATCCCGCTGTTCGTCCTGATCCGGCCCAACATGTTCGCTCCCAGAGCTTGAGCACTACTTAGGTAGACCGCAAGTTGTGCTCTGACTGCATGCTTTTTAGGCTTCCGTTTGACGAAAAATATTAGAGTGCTGCGATCCTCAAAAGTGTCAGGGAGTACTATTACCTCGGGCGTTCACTGCCTGGAGCATGACGTTAACATCCGCTTGTTGACATATCAATTTGGTCGATTGTTTATTGGGAGTTGTCATGCCGGTTAACCAATCTTTGGGTGCTAACGATCAATAGCGTTCTTTAATTGTTGCTGAGCGATGAACCGGTGTTTCCAGTATTACTCGTAGGGGTCGAGCAATTGTGTTCTTTGTTGCTTGAGCGCGCTGTGATTTGTACGAACTGCTCGTCCCTTACTTATAAGGATGCCAAGTATGAGTGACCCTAAAGAAGATGACAATCAGGAAGAGCTTGAATGGCTGCTATTTGAGCTTGATGAAGCCCGCGAGGACCAGAGAGTGTCTTTGGATCATATCGTTTAGGTCCTTGTTGCTTGTATTGCTGCGCTCGCCATTTTGTATTCTGTTGCGGCCGGATTTGGCGGTTCTGAAAATGCGATTCCCTGGAAGAATGAGGGAATCGCCACGATTGCAGCCTGTGTGATTCTTGTTGCGGGTTTTTACGGCTCCAGCATTGGCCAGGAACGCATGTTTCGCTATCACTATATGGAAATGATCGAAAAGAGGATTTCCGAGATAGTGCCAACGGGCGATGAGAATATTGCACTGGGCTGGAACCAATTTTCTTCTCGTTTAATTACTGCCAATATTCATCACCTAACAAATAGGGGCGCGCGTAGACACTATGTGCATTTTGCACTTGCGCTTGTATCGCTTGTTATAGGGTGCGTTTTGCTTTCTTTGCTATTGCTGCTTACCGTGCATAATAAATGGGTCAGGCTTCTACTGCCGTTGGTTGTTATGTCCGCTCTTATATATCTTTTGTACTGCTATTTCATAGCTACTGACTATAGTCGGCTGACGTTTACAGAGATATTAAACCTTAATGTAAAAGGTGCCCCTAAGGGATATCGAGCGAAAAGTGGTGGGGTGTCTGAGGAGAATAGGCCGGGTCACTACTTCTCGCAATTTAGAGGTAAGTTCCTTCGTCTGTTGTACACGCGTCCTCGCGATTCAATGAAAAGCTTCTTTTTTTTAGGCGGGGCTTTGTTGGGTACTTCCCTGGGAGGAGGCTATTCTCTTGGAGAGTGGTTCTTCCGGTTCTTCTCGCTTGTGTTTGTCGTTGACATCTGTGGCTACCAAGCACGTTATCTCATCAATGATATTAGGGGCATTGCGGAGGATAGGACAAACCCTCAGAGTGTGGGCAGGAATAGACTACCTTTGCTTGGCGGCGGTAATGAGCGGCATACAATAATTGTTGCCATGCTTGTTGTAGTTGCTAAAGCGATTGCTGCATTCTTGGTTTGCGCGACTATATGGGCAGATGGCGCCACGTTATATGGTCATCCGGTCCCCGGTGACCCTTACCTTGCCTTTATTCTGGGCTTTGCATACGTTTTGGTCTTCATTATTGCCTGCTTCTATGAGAGCGCTAGGGCTAAAGGCGAACGGCTTTGGAGCGAGTATGTTCGGCGTCATGATGACTCGCTGGCCTTGAGCGGGATGAATATATTTAAATCTGCGAGATACTATGGATACATTGATCCTAAGGAGGAATCGCGTTCGCATGACGTCTTTAAGATGTGCTTTGATACTCTTAAGATTGTTCTTTACGGATATCCGTTGCGTTTTTGCGTTGGTCTTCTTGCATTTGACCCGTATTTATTCGGACTCGTGTCTGGTGGAATTCCTGAGTTTCCTTATATGATGGGCACGCTGCTTTTCTTGATCGTTGCCTGCTCCTTGTATGGTTGCGCCCTTGTTTATATTACCTGGAGCTATGAGGCGTCTGCGGCCAAGAGGGCTTCTGCTATGAGCTGCCTGCAAGCAAAGAAAGATGTTAAAGGGGTTATTTGGCCATCTATCAAGCAACCTCATGAAGTTGAATTCAAAAAGCCCCATATCGCTTATCTCGGCTATCGACTGGGGTCGCGAGCTTGTTGCCTTTATCCATTGCGGATGCGATGGAGCTCGATTGAACCTTGGAACTGGACAGCATTGCTGGCGATCCTTCTTTTGCACTGGTTCTCCATTTGGCTTCTTCCTTGCTATTATTCTTTTTTCTCCTTGGGATTAAGTTTTGTACTGTTTACTTTGGCTGATCGCGTGCCCAACAAGGGTGTTCTTAGCATGGTTTTCACTGTTTCAATTGTTTTGATTATTGTTGAGTGCGTTTCATTGGTCGCCTCGCTTGTCTGTTCTGATTTTTACCTATCTGTTATCGAATTCCTCATGCGAAACTATTTGCCCTATGGGTTTATCGAGACTGCCCAAGATGGATCGCTGTTCGTCGGAGAATGGTTTGCCCAGCTATGCTTAAGGCCCTTGATCTGGATTTCCCAGTCTCCGTATAACGCTCTTGCAATGAGCGTTGCAGTGGTCATTGCCCAAACGTTCCTCGCGATTTATGCACTGTTTAGGAACATGAACTACTACGACATGAACGCACCGTTTCTCGAGAACTTCTTCAACACCGTTAAGGATGCGGCACTGAAGCTGTTCACGGCGATCTTGGGCGAACACGCGATAGATGTACTGTGCAAGAAGAAGGGGAGTGACGATGAGATGCTATCCTCCGCGAGTAGCGACTGAGAATAGGTCGAGAATGGGCGACTTGCTGTTTCGCGCGCATCGAACGGTCCAGGCCAGTTCAGTTGTAAGACGTTGGCGATATAAACTATTGAATCGAGCGCTGTAGCGACCGATTTCTCGTCCGCACAATTGGTCCGCGCCGCTTGTTATTCTATGGATCTACTCGATCATTAGGAGGTTCTATGGATTCAAATGAGATAGACGCCGAGGTCATTGATCGTGACCGTATTGAGGTGTTTGTTAGCTCTTCGATGAGCGATGAAGGCGATTTTAGCTGGCAGCAGCTGAGGGATGAGCTTAATCGCGCTTTGTTGAAATCGGATATCTTTAAACCCTTCGCAATCGAGTCCCATGCGAGCATTGAGCCATCATCGTCTTATTATCTTAATCGCTTAGTACAGAGCGATATAGTGATTGGGATCATACGGTCAGAATTGAGGCCAGGAACTAGTAAAGAGCTATATCGTGCTATCCAGCTCAGAAAGCCACTCATTCTCGTTAAGCTTGAGTCTGGAACGTCGCCGGAAATCGAGTCTCTGCTTCGTTATGCCAGAGAAATGGATGCGTGCACGTATGTAGGGCGGCCGAATGATTCAGGCCTTGTTCCTTATCTGATGGACCAACTTAACAACGTGATGGTCGATTTGTTTCACAATCGACGATTTGAAATTGAAGATGGTGGATCGGCGGTTTTTACTGATATTGCTCCTGTCTCTATTCCCGAAGATGTTCTCGATGCTTTCGGTTCTTCGGTTGCCTTGATTTCAAAAAAATTTAACTACCATGCTGATTGGCTTGAGAGAAAGTCTGACAATCCTTATCTCTTCTTTCTTGGCGAGAAAGCGGTCAATTGGCTTCTATATGGCACCCCCTTTTCGGTCGCTGCATTCAAGGCTGGCATTCTAGAAATTATGAAAGACAGCGGCATTCCCAGAGACACTCTTTCACTAAGGCTTGACGCCCTCGATGCTTCTATTGAAGGTCGCTATTCCAAGTGCTATGAACTTCTCCAACGTGCCTGTGACTCAATTGAATCGAAAGACTGTTGGGCTTATGGAAATTGTTTAATTGACAAGCGGACTGTCGCTGGCATGCTTTCCGAATATGGATTTGGCACCCAGTGGTCAATTCAGAAACAAATCGATGCGCTCTCCGCTCCAGCCTATATTCCCCTTGCGCTTAAGTTCGAAGAGGAGGTGGGGACTGCTGTCTTAAACGCTTCGAGAGAGGCGAGGGCGGTTAATCCTTACACAACGATTCGACATGACGCTAGCCTTGCTTCCGTCATGTCGAATATATCGTGTTTGTTATTTAGTTCAATATTATGCGGGAGTATATCGAGCGCCTTATACTCTCGCATCCTGCTTGCTAATTCGCTTATCGACTACTCCTCTATTTACAATCGGCCCGATCTTGAGCTTGAGGGAATTAAACTGCTTGTTCTTCAGGGGGATGCTAAGGGCTTCGAGAATAGGTTTGCTTATAAGAGCGATGGTTTAAGGTCGTATCTTCCGTCGTGTGCCGAGGAGCTGTGGCATCTGACTTCTTTAACGGCGCAGGCATATCGTCCGAGTACGAGCTCCGTCGTCATTAAGGAGTGTGCGCCTTATTTTTCGGATGATACTATTTGCGATGCTTGGAACACGTTGAATGTTGCAGATGATTTTCGGCAATGCGAATCAAAATGGATCAAAGCCATCGGCATGATCAAGATGCGGGTTGATGAGAAGTCGCTTGTAAGCCTACTTTGTCGGATTGTCGATCAACATTTATATACCGTCGCTTCTGATGTGTCGAACGTTATTGCCGGAATGGATTTAGACAAAATCGACAATGGGCTCGTTGATCAACTGGGCAGTAGCCTTAAATCGAATTCCGATGAACTGCTTAAAAACAATTTTTCTGCTGGCGTATTCGGATGTGTTGAGAAGTGTTGTGGCTTTTCTATTTTGAGTGAAGAGCAAGTGGAGCGCCTTTCCACTGTTGAACGGGGTTGTTATTTAGACAATAAATCTCCTGCATATAATACGGAGATGGCTTGCATCGATGAATTGCGCAGGCAATTTGATTCGAATAATCGTTCTGATTTTCACTCAGGGTTTTCCATTCGCCCCTCTTCTTTGCTATGTCGTTCACTCGATGATGTCCCTTCTGAGTCATTTAACGCATCCTTGGCTGGCGTGCTGGAGCATTGTCTTAAAGGGCTTCCGACATATCAAGGATCACCCTGCTCTGCAGGAGAGGCTATGTCCGTATTAAATAAGTTTGTATGTCGTTGCGTGCGTGATGGAAAGGCACTTCCCGTCGGTTGGACGGATTTAATTTCTGAACTTCCGGATGAGTGGCCCGAAGACCCGGTATTTAGAGAGCCTATATCAATGGACTCATGTGCATGGTCTGTAAGATGCTTGGCTCTAAAAGTTGCTACCGGCTTTGCAACAGACATAGAGTTCCTGACATTTGGTATTAAATTTGATGCCCTTACTGCCGCCGGTCAGCGTGCGTTTTTAGAAGTACTTGAGCAGCTGATTGTTTGTAATGCTATCTGCGATCAATACTGTGGCGTCGTTTCTGCAATCTGTTCGAGCGTTATGCTTAGTGAAGACTCTGCTGTTCGTGCAATATTGCTTGATAGCGTTGCTGCGGGCTATCGTAGATGGGAAGCGAGCTCTTTTAGCGATTTGGCGTTTCAATCGTTACACGATGTTTCCCCTAATGTTGCATTTAAGCTTGTGCGCTTATGCAAGGAGGGCAAATTTGATGATGCTACTCTCGAGCAGAAGTTACTTGGTGAGCTCTCGAGTGATTCAAACTGGTTTATTCGCTGGCATGTCGAAAATGACTAGACGCAGGTTTGGCGCCGGGACAGCGTGGATCTCGGCGCCTTCTTGCCATCGTCTGATTAGTCCGGACCTATCCCGGTGCCAATTTGTTGCTGGCGGCTGATCTCGCAGCGCTGCCGCATGTTGGTCTTTCTAATGCCGACCCAGACTGTCCTGCTTACAGCCATTCGTCCATAAAAAAACGTGGCTCGCGGAGTTGGTGGGAAGTTTGTTTGCTTGCGGATTCATAATCAATAAGACGCAAACGCCTCTTCCATGGAGATCAAATGCCTGAACCGATTGTCGTAAAGCTTGCCTGTTGTAACAACATTGACTGCGCAACTATTACGCTAAAACCCAATGCAACCACTGTTCTGCACGGAATGAATGGCTCCGGTAAGAGCTCAGTTGCAAAAGCGATTCAGCTATATAACGGCGATGATGGGCAGACGTTAGAAGTGTTGAAACCCTATGCCTCAGAATCTCTGCCATCTGTCGAGGGCTTGCCGTCGGATGCGAATATCCTCGTATTTAATGAAGACTATGTCGATAGCACGCTGTTTAAGGGCGACATGGAGCTAATCGAAAACGGATATAAGATCTTCGTTGATACTCCTGAATATCGTAAAGCGGCAAAAGCAACAGACGAATTGCTGGCGGATGCCGTTATAAGGTTGCGAGATGAGGGCAAGGTTGCCGAATTGCTCTCTACGGTTAATAACTTGTTGTCCTGCTTCGGGAAGGTTTCTAGGCAGACTTATTCAAAGACAAGCCCAATTGCGAAAGGCGTCGTGTTAAACGGAAACCTTGTTGAGCACGTTTCTCCAAAGTTCAAATCGTTCACTTCGCTAATCCAAGCAGACAATGCCAAAGAATGGCTACTGTGGCGCGGCAAGGGCGGTAAATTCAGCTCTCGGGGCGTATGTCCGTACTGTGGTAAGACTCTCGCGCAGTCTGAGCTGGAAATATGCAATGAAATGCAGGCCACATACGGCGGAAAGTATATTGATAGCTACACAAAAACAATCGCGACTTTTGGGGAAGCGGAGGTTCTTCTTAGCGAAAACGCCCGTACGCAGGCTGATGCAATTTTACGCGGGAGGCTAGAAGAAGAGCCCAATCCCGAGAATGAAGCCTTTTTAACCGGCATAAAAACGGACGCGGAGGGGCTTAGGGCAAAGCTCGAGAAAATTCAGCAGCTTAATTATTCGTCCCTGAAGGATGAAGAAAAGGGTGCCGACTACTTCGAAGGCTTAAAAATCCATGTCGAGCTTCTCGAAAAGATGAATTCGCAATTCGCGGTTGAACGTATTAATAGCATTAACGCTGTGTTGGATGATCTTTCGTCCAAGGTGAGAGACATCCAAATCGCCATCGGTCGTCAAAGTGCAGCATTAAGGAAATCCATCAAGGCATCGATGGCCGAAATGATTGCTTTTCTGGAGTCGGCGGGATTTCCTTATGTGATCTCAATCGCTTCGCCGGATGGGACTCGCTGTGCCGTTTCGCTGAAGCCTCGCGGGCTCGAGATGAACGTCAAGGATTTAAAGTCGCACCTAAGCTATGGCGAGCGTAATTCGCTTGCGATTGCATTGTTTTCCGCTCAGGTGAAAAGTGAGAAGCCGGACATGGTTGTGCTCGACGACCCGATTTCTTCCTTTGATCAAAATAAGAAATACGCGATTCTCCAAAGGTTATTTTCGAAATCTAAGGGTGTCTGTCGTGGGATTACAACGTTGCTGCTGACCCATGACTTTGAAACGCTCATTATGATCGGCAAGGTCCATAGGTCCCTTCTATGCAACACGTATTGCTTCTATGCGCGCAACGATGGCGGCGTGCTTTCCCTGATACCTGTTGAGGATGATGATTATAATAGTGCGGTACAGTGCTTTAAGGCAATCGTGGCGAGCGACGCATCCCTGCCTTATAGAATTGCGCTTGCTAGGAGAGCGGTTGAAATTGCGTACGGAAAGTCGCCTTCCTGGCACGTTTTATCAAGTTTGATGCATCGTCGGGAAGTTGCGACGATGTGTGAGCAAGAGCTTACTGACGAAGAGTGGAAGGAAGCAAAAAAGCAGCTTGAGGATATCGGTTTAAAGGACTTTAACTACCAAGACTTATTGAGCCAGCTTGGAAATGCGGAGCTGCTGTCCGTTTATGATCAAGCGCCTTCACCCGTTGAGAAAATCTGCGCGTTTAGATTACTCGCTGACAACAATGCTGGTGAAATGAGTCAGGTCTGCAATCGTGCCAATATCGATGAGACAGTGTTTAAATTTGCAAACGAATACTTCCATATCGAAAACCTCATGGCGTATCAGTTTGATCCCGTCAAGTTCAATACGGTTCCGGCAGGGATTATCGAAACCTGCGACAAGCTGATTGCCGGGTTTAAGGTGCAGCTTGAGCGGCAAGCTGTTGCGGACAGTTAGGCTTATAGCACAGAAGGTTTGTCAAGGTTGGGAGGGGGTCTTCAGCGGTCGTCGACGCTCCTTTTCTCGATAGTACATATGAAGTGGAGTGAAGTTTGCGGGCGGTAGATTGCTTCTGCTTTTTGCTTTTGCTTATCAAGCGGTCAATTGTGCAACAAGTAAGATGTTTTATGTCCCAGTGATTCGCTAGCATGATCTTGTTTTAATCACTTGCTTGCTCGGGGGTGTTGTAGATGAAGGGGAACGCAGTCAAAATCGACGTAGATGCCTTAAAAAGTGCGCGCGAGGAGCTGCAAGTTGATATTTTTGAGCGCAGAAGTCAGTTGGTGGCCCTAATTGAGACGCTTGATCCTTTAGAGATTATGCTTAGGTCAGCTTGGTACTCGCGTTTTTTAGCCCATATGCGATTCACCGATATGTTCGATAAAGATGAGCATGATGCCTTTGATGAGCTTTACTTTAATAATGCCAACCTTGTTCCAGAGTACCTGCAGTCTTGCCTTCTTTATGTTTCGGCACGGGGCAAGTTTTCTAATGTGGATAGCTCGGCAACATCTCGGTTAGAGGAAACGATGGCTTGTGCAGAGTACATTATTGAAGTTTTGAATCGAGCATTCCTTGTCCGATATTCCGATGTGCATATTGCTGGCAAGAATGCCGGATTGTCCGATGATGTAATTAGATATCAAATAGAGTCTAAGACATATCAATCCTTGCGGGGTAGGCGTTATCAGGCTATTGAAGAGGACTATTTAACTCTACTGCTTAGTAAACAAGACGCTTTAATTAAAGAGGTATACGGAGTTGGGGCTATAGGTGTAATTAATGGGTTTGTTGCGTTGATGACATCCCTTACTCTTGGTTGGTCAGCCGCTTTCAATGAGCTTGGAAAACAATACGAAAATTGGCAAAAGGAGCCCCTGCATTCATTTGACGGCATTTCTAAAGATGAGGCGGCTCGAATTGCCAACTCGGTATTTGGCACTGCGCTTCATGACGTTGCCGCAGTGACGCAATGGCCTGAGTCGTTAATTGAGGACCTCTCTCTTTCGGCTGCGTCAGTTACTGATTTCGAAAAAGTCAACTCAATTGACCCCCTTGGGATTATGCCGATTGTTGACAAGCCATTTATCAGAATTAACGGCATTAGCTACTGCTTCTGCGTTGCAAACTTTTTGGATCACTTTTATAGGTCTTTTTATCGTGCCATCCGCAGTCGATTCATAGCTTCAGAAGTTGGATCTAGTAATGAATTTACCTTGCGCTGGAAGGAAAGCCAGGCATCTGCTTCAGAGGATGGGGTTGCCGCGTTATTTAAGAAGTTATTACCAGGCTCGACCATCTGCATAAATGGATATCATCCACGTAATGGTGCCAAATGGAATAAGCGTGATGTTCAAGAAAGCGATTTGGTAATCCTGTATGAAGATGCCTTGCTTGCGGTTGAAGTCAAGGCGGGAGCATTCTGCCCGACGGATCCGGTTGACGACTCAAAGGGACACATTAAATCATTCCAGGGGTTGTTGGAAAAGGCTTCGCGACAGGCAGAATCAACTGTCGCATATATTCGCAGTTGCTGCGGAGGCCCTTGTCGTTTTTACGATGCGGGTGGTAAAGTTAAGGAGGAGTTTTCTTCTGCCGCGATACGAACTATTTTTAAAATTTGCGTGACAGTAGATGATTTTAATGAATTCGCTTCTAAAGCCGACAAGCTCGAATTTATAAAGATGTCAAAAGGTACAATCGCACTTTCTCTTGATGATCTTCTCGTTTATACCCGTTATTTTAATAACCCTTTAGTTTTTCTTCATTACCTGGCTCAGAGGCGTTCAGCGGCGTCAATGCCGGCGTTATACATGAATGATGAACTTGATCATCTCGGTATGTATATAGATAACAATTGCTATACGCAGACGCTGGAAAGACAGGCTAGAGATTCAGGTCCCGATATTAATAATGACTTGAATTTTAGGATTCAAGGCTTCTTTGGATATAGGGATAAGATTGACGACTGGTTTAATAGTTTATATATAGGAGATGTGGTTGAAAAGCCCGTTCAAACCTCGCCGAAGTTGTTCGATCAAATAGTCGAAATGCTAGATGACTCCAGCCTTGGTTATTGGAGAAGGGCTATTGCAAGCACTTTATTAAATTGCGGATCCGATACAAGGAAAGTGGTCTCTAATGGAATTGCAACGAGACTCAAGCCCGGAGTGCCTTCTGATTTAAGGCTTGATTTGCCTGCTCAAGAGGCTGCCGATGTACCGCTGTGTATCTTTGTCAATCGTGACAATATGCCGAATGATGATGAGATTTGTAGGGGAAAATGCTTGGCGGTTTTAATGCATGATGCCGCTCCGAACATTGTTCGTCTTGATATCAACGCTTCAGATGGAAAAGTTAAGTCACTATGCATCAATGAGTATAGACTCGATAATCTATCCGAGGAGGATAAGGCGTATGCAGCAGGGTTCATTCCGGCATTAGACAGGACGCGAAAGTACTGTATTAAGAAACAGGTCGGAAGAAAAATTGGCAGGAATGAGCTTTGCCCATGTGGAAGTGGGAAAAAATATAAAAAGTGCTGTGGAAGGTGAGCGGTTGGGATTTCGTCGCGCGCCTGGGTTCGTTCACATGCTTTCGGGATTGTTTGCTTTTCTTCCTTGCTTATATTGATATGCGCTCGAACATAATACAAATACGATTCTCGCCATTTTCCGGCATCAACATGGCTGATGTTCGGAACGAAATCGAAATTAACTCGAGTAGTCCATCCTACGCTATCTGCACTTTCTCTATGTTTTACCGTGTTATGTGGTTCAGTCTGTTCTTTGCACCTTAGGCCTTCAGCTGCCTTAAGCACTTGATTTAGTCTACTTAAAGTCTATAATCAAAGAAAAACTCTGAAATATCTTTTCAAAACAATGAAAGGAAAGTTGAGGACCATGCTTTGTCAGTTTTCCTTCAGGAACTATAGGTCCTATCGCGACGAGGCGGAGCTTTCCATGCAAGCGACGTCGATGAGGGAGTTTGAGCGCTCCCTTATCGAGTGTCCCGATGGGCAGAGCTTTCTGCCGGTGGCTGCGGTGTACGGACCCAACGCTGGCGGCAAGTCCAACCTACTCGAAGCTCTTGACTACGTTCGTTCGGCTGTGGCCAGACCGATCAGATTGCTGTCAGCTAGCTCTGATGCGCCAGAGGGCAATCGTCCTTCGATACCCCGTTGTTCGGCGTTCGAGTTCGATGATGTGTCTGCTCTCGAGCCTACCGAGTTCGAGCTCTACTACCGCACGGGCGAGCATGAGTACCGTTATGCCCTGTCCGTGCATGCCGACGAGATCGTGTCCGAGGGACTGTGGCGGCGCAAATTGGGAGCTTCGCGTACGGCGATGTTGTTCGAGCGCGAGGGTGTTGAGGTCGAGCTCGGTCCCACGCTGCGCAAACTTGTGACGGCTGCGAGATTCAACCCGAGCCTGCCGTACCTGTCGTTCCTCTGCATTAACTTTGACGCGCCGGTGGTCAAGGAGGCTGCCAGCTGGTTTCTTGATGGCGTGTTCCTGAACTACAACAGCTCTTACCTGGAGCGGATGCTCGAGCAATTGCTAGACGAGGCGGAGTCGCCCGAGGTCGCGCGCTTTCTGCGCGCCGTCGACGTACGCATCGATGGCTTTAGGGTGGAGAAGGCCCCGGAATGGCGCGGCCAGCGCGTCTTTGTAAGGCACGAGGTGGATGGCAAGGGCTATGAGCTGCGCCTTTCTGAGGAGTCAGCCGGCACACAGAAGCTCATGGGGCTTGCTGCATATCTGATGACTGCGCTCGAGCGCGGCGCTACCGTTGTGGTCGACGAACTTGACGCCAAGCTTCATCCGAAGCTCCTGCGCTACGTGATTCTGTTGTTTAAGGATCCCGAGGTCAACAAGAGCGGCGCGCAGCTCATCTTCTCGTCCCAGGACGTGTCCACAATGCGAAACGACGTGTTCCGTCGCGACGAGATATGGTTCGCCGCACGCGGCGAGGGGGAGGCGAGCCAACTGTGGTCGCTCGCCGACATCCACGAGGCTAATGGCAACTTGGTTAGCAAGAATGCTGCTTTCGATAAGCAGTACCTGTCTGGTCGTTACGGCGCCGACCCGTATCTCACCCGCATCGAGGAGTGGGATTAACATGGCGGCGAAGAAGTCGAAGGGCTGGCGTAGTGGCAAACGCGAGGTTCGCCCGCGCATGGTGCAGATGACGCGCCACCTCGTGGTGACCGAGGGCAAGGAGACTGAGCCTCGCTACTTCGAGGGCGTGCGTGCTGCTTTGTGCGCGGCAAACGAACGCAAGGTTGCCGTTATCGTTAAGGGAACGGGCAAACACACGCTCGACCTGCTTGACTTCGCTGTCGAACACTGCCGCTATGCGCCCGAGACGTTCGACCACGTGTGGCTCGTGTATGACAAGGATGACTTCCCTGCGTCCGATTTCGACGCGATGGAGCGTAAGTGCACCGAGCTCTCCGATGGTTCGAGGACCTTCCACGCGTTGTGGTCGAACCCTTGCTTCGAACTGTGGCTGCTTCTGCACTTTCGTTATACGACCGCCCCCATGTCGGCCGCGGAGTGTCAGCGTGCCCACGCTCAGGCGATGTCTAAGGACTTGGGCATCGAGTACCGCAAGAACTTAGACGGGGTGTACGGAGCGGTTGACGGTAGGCGAGGCGAAGCATTGCAGCGTGCCGGACGCCTCATCGTGCACCATAGGGGGCTATGCAACGTCAAACCGTCTGCGCAAAATCCTGCAACCAGGGTAGGCGAGATATTCGATGTAATAGGGCCGTATCTGGTTGGATAGTCGAGTTCGATCTGGCTTGCTAGAGCATGGGTCCACGAAAGAGGCTGCATGCTGGGTTGCTTTCTGCCTTGAATTGGATTGACCTTTTGGGGCACGAATAGGATACTACAGTGAATTAGCGGCATTGACGCAGCCAACCTACGGGCCTCCGTCCTGCGGAGAGGCGGCTGTTCTTCTGGACGGCCATCTCTCTCTTTGCGTCCATGATGAGAAGAATATTTCGCCAAGTTTGTCGGTCTCGATCGTGTGGTTTCGACTTGTGGTCGAGTTTGTAGACAAACGGAGGATATCGACAAAAAAGAGTCAATTGCGGTGGAAGCCTTCGGGCGACACCTGAAGAGGGTTGATGCGTCGGCCCTCTTTTTTGGATGTAAGATTCGACCTGTCAAAACTTACATCTCAATTGGGAAAAGACGAAATTACGGGTGTTTTTCTGCCCGCATGTAACTTTACTGACGCGTGGTCGCTTGGCCTTAATTCGCTGCGGGTTTCCCGGTTGAGGATTGACTGGAATTGGGCTCTTCCTTAAAGTTCTAGTTGTGAGGAGGCCTTGCGACGGTACGTCCGGCTTGGTCCGTGGAAACCGCCGAAAGGCGGTTTTTGCGTTTAAGAGGTTGCTATCCCAATGGAATTTGTCGCGTTTTCCGCTTCAGGACGCTTAGTATTGCCGTGTTTTCCGGAAGCGCGGGAAAAAATCGCAAACCTCCGAGCACAACCTGGTTTTTGCTAACAAAACCGTAGGTCGTGGAAGACGCAATCTAGGTTGCTTAGCTACGATTGCTATTTGACAAATGGAAAAGTCGCTTCGAGACGTTGCTGTGCTTTTGCGCGATAACGAATAGAGCCTTGTGTGATTCGCAAGCTCTTCCATTGATATTATGACCATATCGTTCTATTTGCCGACCTTTATCGGAGATGCCCTATGGTCAAGATTGATCCGATGGAATATCCCAAATTTTCCGATTATTCATTCCACGCCCAGTCTTCTCCTAATATCCCTGTTGGGAGTGCCGGGATGATTGAGACCCTAAGAACGATCCTGGATGTCTTAAAGCACGGCCAATCCCTAGATGACTTTATTTCAATTGAGGGCTCAACAGCCAAGCTCCCTCTTGGCGAAGCTTGTCTTGCCCTGAGCCCGTGCGGATTGGTTGTTAAGACTGCTGAGGGATACACTCCTTCTGCGGAAGCGGACCGTTGGATTGACACGGGAGATAACTCCTATCTGGCTGCGTGCCTGGCAGGTCGTTGCAAATTCTTTAGCGGCATGATTGACGTGCTGGGCACGCCAAAGACTTCGGGCGAGCTGCGTTTAATCGCCAATGCCGAGTACGGAATGAGCTGGACCAAGAAGAGTGAAGTTCAACGCCGTTTAAAATGGGCTCGCGAGCTCGGCCTTGTTGAATACCGAGAATACGAAGGATGTCGATATGTACGGACACCTCTAGGTGATCTATGGGTTTCTCAGATTGAAGTGGAACCCAAGGGTGTGTTGGAGGAATCTGCTTCCTTAAACTGGGACGAGCCTTCAAATTGGGCCGTCGACCTTGCTTTACATGCTAAACAATCTGATCGTTCGGATTCTATTGGATTTTTCGCTGGTGGAGCATCCGGTTTTATTGATGCCACAACCGAGCTTCTCTCCATCGTTAAAAACGGTGGTGATGAGTCTGCAATCGTTCAGTTTTCTAACTTGTCCTATAAACTTTCCGAAAGCTCAACCAGAGCGGCGATTTCTGCACTTTCAAAATTGGGCTTTGTGCAGCGGTCATCACTTACGACGTACGAATTAACTTCAATTGGTGACGCTTGGCTGTCTGAAAAATCTGCAATTAATTTTGCTTGCTGTTTTCATGCGGCGTTCTCTTGGGTATTTGAGCTTTTGCCGCTTGTTGGTCACAGTGCGTTTGATGTTAGGTCAATCCAGCTGCTTCTGTTCGAACGTTTTAATGTCGACATCTCCCATGATGCGCTAAGAAAGCGTCTAAATGTGTTGCTGAAAGCTGGCTTACTAAAAAAGAGAAGCCAGATGAGTTATCAGGCAACTGAGCACTGCGATTCTTTTTTGAGTGGATATGGCTTTGATTTCACCGTCGATTCCTTTGGCAAACAGGGGGCGGGACCTGAGCAGCCTGTGGCTACCGATGTCGACAAATTGATTGGAGAGCTTTGGGATGCCTCGCGCGATTCCAGTCATCCCGATCGTCTGGAACGAGCTGTGGAGCGGTGTTTTAGTCGCCTAGGGTTTAGAACGACTTTGCTGGGCGGCTCTGGTGACACAGATGTTTTGGCCGTCGCGAATGCTGCTTCGAGATTTTCTTATTCCGTGGTAATTGATGCCAAATCAACCTCTAATGGCGGGGTCTCTGCCTCACAAGTCGATTTTCATACCCTTGAGCTGCATCGTCGTAAGCACGATGCGTCGTTCATCGCCGTTGTGGGTTCAAGTTTTTCTGAAAAACGGATCTGCGATAGGGCTAAGGAACATGACGTCGCGTTATTTGGAATTAGCGAGTTGGAAAAGCTTCTTAAGCTTCAAGAGGAGATTCCTCTCGTCTCTCAAGACTATAAAATTCTCTTCGAGAATTCGGGGTCTATCGATCTTGGTTTATTGGATCCCGCTATCGCTCGCTTTAGGCGAACGACCAAACTGCTTGATTTGGTGCTCAGGGCGTTGCTTTCTCAAAACGAAGATAAAGAATTTGGCGGCTTGATGTCTAAGCGGGATGTTTACTGGTTCATGAAAAACGGAACGTCCTCAATTGAAGACTTGTCGATCAGTGAGGTCGGGGAAATGCTCGAGTTCCTATCCTCACCTTTTGTTGGGTGTATTGGTAAGGATAAAGACGGATATTACGCTGTGGGATCTTTCGATGATGCCGCTAAGAGGCTTGTTCTGCTGGCCAAGGCGTGTAATGGGTAGCGTTGGCTGGGGCGGGAATTTGACTGCGTTCATATAGAGGCGTCCGTCCGCCAGGGCGTCGATATACTCTTCTTGGGGTGCGAACTTCAGCAGGTAGTCGATGTCGTCGTTAGGTATGGCGTGTTCTACCATTAGTTGATGCGTCCCGGACCGCCCTGTGCGTTCCGGGCTTTTGGCTTCCAAGATGAGGGTGCTTTTCAATCCTTTGTGCCAGATTAGGTAATGTCGAGAAAGTTGACGTAGCGCCCGATCCGAAACTTGAAGTGGGTTGATACGCCGGCCCCTATTTGTTTGGATGTAAGATTCGGCCTGTCAAAACTTACATCTCAATTGAGAAAAGGCGAAATTGCGCGTGATTTTCTGCTCGCATGTAACTTTACTGACACTCATTTCCCTGGTCCTAATTTGCAACGGATTCTTGGCCGAGGATTGACCGGGGCTGTGTATTTCCTTGGAGTGTGAATTGTGGTGAGACCTTACGACGGTACGTCCGGCTTGGTCCGTGGAAGCCGCCGAAAGGCGGTTTTCGCGTTTAAGGGGGCTGTTTTCTAAAGGATATTTGTCACGTTTCCGCTTTAGGACGGCGGGCCTCATCGCGTATTTCGGAAGTGCGAGGAAAATCGGAAACCGCCGAGCACCCCCCGAATTTTTCAGCAAAACTGCAGGTCGCGGATGCCTATAACCGGGGTTTGGTTGACGGATCTCGGATTCCCCACACTTTCGGAAACGTTTGCTTAAAGCATGCGACAAGCTTTGGAACCCCTGAGCGCAACAGCTTTCTCGCGTAAAAGAACCGCAGGTAGACGCACTGTGTCATTCCGGTGTGATTGGCCTGCTATTCCTGCCGATATTGTTCTTGTCCTACTTAGCTGCTATAGTAGTTTTACCGTAGAGGTAAAACAATGTTAGGTGGTGGTCATGCAGGTCAATTACAGAAATCGACAAATCGAGAAGATCTGTACGAACGCCTCCGACGCTACTAAGAAGTACGGTAATCGAACTGCGGGTCTTATTCATCAACGCATCGACGAGATCGGTGCCGCTGATTCTGTTGAGATGCTCGTCCAGTATGGGATCGGGCGATGCCATCAGCTTGTTGGTGACCGTAAAGGACAATTTGCAATGGATTTGGTACATCCTCTGCGATTGGTATTTGAAGTCATTAGGGATGAGATTCAGATAGCGGAAATTCAAGAAATCGTTGACTACCACTAGCATGAGGTTTGAAATAGGAGAATGCTTAAGAGGTGAGAGGTCATGGCAAGGAGCAAGACTTATATCGCAACACCACCAGGGGCTACCATAAAGGAGCAGCTTGAGTATCGTGGTATGAGCCAGCGCGAGTTTGCTAGGCGCATGGATTACTCTGAAAAGTTTATAAGCCAGCTTATAAATGGACAAGTTGAGCTTACCCCAAATACTGCGCATAGGCTCGAGATGGTGTTGGGCGTGCCCTCGGCGTTTTGGATGAATCTTGAGGCACGTTATCGTGAGAAGTTGCTGCAGGTCGAGGACGAAAATTCTATCGAGGAGGATAAGCAGATAGCCAGGAAGTTTCCTTATGCGCAAATGGCCAAGTTGGGATGGGTCGAGCCGACGCGCTCCGTAACTAATAAAGTGGTCGAGCTCAGAAAATTCTTTGAAGTTGTTAGACTTGCGTTGCTGAATGAAGACCGACTCGCTCCAGGAATTGCTTATCGTCGCCAGAAGGAAACCGCTGAATCCGAATATGCACTTTTGGCTTGGGCTCAGAAGGCCAAGATCGATGCGCGAGAGATAACGACCGGTAAGATCAATGTTGGAAAGCTTGAGGAGTGTATTCCCAAACTCAGGGAGCTTACGTCTATGGATCCTGCAGATTTTCAGCCGCTCCTTGTGTCTATGTTAGCTCAATGTGGGATTGCGACGGTCTTTTTGCCCCATCTTGAGCACACGTTTCTCAATGGTGCGACGTTCTATGACGGATCAAAGATTGTGCTCGCGCTTACGCTGCGCGGGGCCGATGCCGATAAGTTCTGGTTTAGTCTCTTCCATGAATTGGCGCATGTTATTAATGGGCACATTGGACGGACCGCTGGGACTACCGAAGAGGAGGAGCGCGCGGCGGATGCTTTCGCGCGTGATACCTTGATTCCTCCAGAGTCATATGCTCAGATCGCTGTTGGAAACAAGACGCATAGTTCCGTAATGTCTTTTGCCAATGAGATGGGAATTGCCCCAGGAATTGTTGTGGGCCGTTTGCAAAAAGATGGGTATCTGCCATATAGCCAGTTGAATAGCCTCAAGGTTAGGTATCAGTTTGCGGAATAGAGGGCTCATCTCCGGGATTCCTGGGTTTTCTATCGAGGTTTATCGTGAATGCGGGTGAAGAGCCGGTGGTGCGCAGTCGTGCTCGCTGGAAGTTACGGTAAGATGTTCTCAGTGATACAGTCGTCGTGCACTCTACGTGAGGCGATGACCAAGAAGGGTCGTTGTTCGGTTTTCCGGCAACGGCCCTTTGATGTTTCCGCGACAACTGGATATTGTCGTGGATGCCGTCTTTGTTGATAGAACCCTGATGCGAAGTCATCATTTCGGAAGTGCTGGGAAAAAATCAGAACCTCTGAGCACAACCCGATTTTTTGCAACAAAACTGCAGGTAAAAGCGTTGTCGCTATCCGGCGTGGTCGGCATGTTTGGAATTTGCCGCATACTACAGGTTTGAGTGGCTCTCTCAGTAGGTTTTCATGGTTCGGATTGGCTTTGGTTACATGACTTTTCCCGTAGTGGCGTAATTGATGCGGGCCTCCTATCTCTTGCCGTAATATAATTACGGCAAGAGATAGGAGGCCCGCATGCTTAAGCGTTTTACTGTTGATGGCTATAGGAATTTTTCGACTCGGGTTTCATTTAATTTTGCTGCTTCTCGTGATTACCAGTTTGCAGAAAATAACGTTAAAAACGGAACCGTGAAAACCGCACTTTTGATTGGCAGAAATGCGTCTGGTAAATCGAATTTCGGTTCAGCTTTATTCGACATTACGTTCGGCTTTCCAGAGGCATTCGATTATTCTGACCAGGATGATCGTCTGTTTTTGAATGCTGATTGCGGGCGAGGTACGGCACAGTTCACCTATGTCTTTGAATTTGACGGTCACGAAATCAATTACTGCTATGAGAAGACTTCTCCGACTACTTGGCTTCATGAGACCCTATCGATTGATAAGAAACGAATTTTCGAATTCAATAATGCACGCGGCGTTTTCGAAGAGAACCATCTTGAACGAATCGGTGCTGCTGGGATCAATTTTGAATTCTCCGATACTTCGTTGAGTCTTCTTTCATACATTACGAGCAGTCTTCCGACTAATGTTTTAGGCGTCTTGGCGGAGTTGCGACGATTTGTCTCGCGCATGAGGCTGATTCGCATGGACGTTTTTCGATTTAAAGGGTTTGAAACAAGAAAAGTAATCGACAAGATCATACGCGAGAACAAGGTCGCGGAATTCGAGTCATTTATTCGCAATTTTGGAGTCGATGAGTCTCTCGTCGTTATTAAAGAGTCCGACGGCTCGCCTGTTCTGTATTTCAATCATCCCATGCGATGCATCCCGTTTGTCGAGGCATGTTCTAGCGGTACAAGAACTCTGGTTAAGTTGTTCTCTGAGCTTGAACTTAACGAGTCGGCCAGTTTTTTGTTCATAGATGAGTTTGACGCTTTTTGTCACTTTGAGATGGCAGAGAGCCTTTTGAAGCTCTTTGCTTCCAAGGCCTCTTGTCAGATACTGTGCTCAACTCACAACACTTCGCTTGTTAAGAATGGCGTTATGAGGCCCGACTGCGTATATCAAATCTCTGCAAAAGGGGGCATTCGAACTTTGGCTGATTCCACCGATCGCGAGTTGAGGCTTGGCAACAACATTGAGAAGCTCCTCCGTGCCGGAGAGTTTGACTAGTCATGTACAGCTCATCCGAAAAGAACGTCTTACTTATTGTTGAAGGTGCTAAGCGCGAGCCTCAGTTGATGGAGCGATTGTTTGAATCATTTGGCCTTGCAGACAATCATCAAATTGTTCGGGTCAAGATTAACGTTCACGACTTTCTAAATAAGCTCTTTCAAGAATACGGGTGCGATTTTGAGGCCGTTGATCTTAAGCCCTTTGTTGCCGAGCTTCTTCCGGATAAAGATGAAGCGGCTCAGCTTCTCGAATCCAGTTTTACAGATACCTTGCTCATATTTGACTTAGATCCTCAGGACAATCGGCTCAATTTTAAGCGGCTCGAGCTAATGCAAGACTATTACTGCGATAGCACTGATATGGGTCAGCTATATTTAAGCTATCCATCGGTTGAAGCATATCGTGATTTTGATCCCTTGCAGTATTTCTCTCTGGATGATGCCCTTGTTCCTTCAGATGTGATTTTTGGTCAGCGATCTTACAAGGACTGGGTTGCCAGGAGGGGAGATTCGCTTGCGGATATTGGACGTATTGATGGTTTTACATTTGCCTGCATTATTGCCGTCCATGCCCTGAGGTTGCTTTGGTTAACTAATGAGCAGATGACGCCAAATGCAAACGAGTCTCTGGCTGACTTGGCTACGACCTTGGCGGGCATCAATCATTCTGAGCTTCTGCTCAATGAGATTGATCGTCTGAACAATGATTCATTTTGCGCATGCTGCACCTGCCTTTTCTTTATTGCGAATTGGCCTAAGCGACTTAACGACGTTATGAACAAGGCGATTAAGAGGGGTTTGGGTATTCGTTTGTTCTAAAGAGTCCCCTTCGCCATTTATTTCCGGAAGTGCGGGGAAAAATCGGAAACCGCCAAGCGCAACCTGATTTTTGGCAACAAAACCGCAGGTCGCGGAAGTCCAAAACAGGGGTCTGGTCTGCCGACCCCGGTTTTTCACCGCACTTCCGGAAACGCCCGACGGAAGTATGCGGCAAATTTTGGAACCCTCGAGCACACTGCCCATTTCATGAAAAGAAACCGCAGGTAAAAGCGTTGTCGCTATACTGCGTGGTCGGCATGTCGAGAATTTGCCGCATACTTCTGGATCGAGAACCCATTCAGCACCCTCGATGCCCCCACATCCTCTAAAAAAGTTCTTAAGACAGCCTTAAAGGCGTTCCAGCTCGCGTTGGTAGCGTAAAATACGCGTACTTGACTATAGTAAATTTGGATTTTGGGGGAGGGGGAACACCATGGAGGTGCTAGTTGTTGGCAACACCGCATATGTTGACGATGACTTTTGTGCCAAGGCGTTCCCCGGGGACCACGTTAAGGTCGTAGCCGCGCAGGACGCGCGCCGCGATGAGTCGTCGCCCCATGCCTCGTGGAAAGAGCTCCTCCAGCATCTGGACCAGGCCTACGAGTTTGAGCGCGTGGTCTACCTCTCTACCTACCTCACGCCACATACCGAGACCTTTGGTGACATCGAGCTGCTGCGCTCGGTGTTTCGTGCCTGTACGGGACGTAATGTGCAGCTGCTGTATATAGCCGGGCCCGCGGGTGCAGAGGGTGCCAACCATGACGACGATGCTGCGGCCGCCAGTGTCACCCAGACGGGCAAGGGCATTATCGCCCGCGCGGCCAACGACCTGTGCCGTCACTATGCCACGCGCGAGGGGATCCAGGCCAAAGTTCTGCGCGTGCCGTATCTGTATACCGCGTCGCCGGCATTAACCGACCCATTTTTGGTGCCGCTGCTCGAGGCGTGCTCGGGCGGGTCGCTCGCGCTTCAGGGTGCGGCGGATGCGCCGTTTCCCCTGCTTTGCGCCGAGGAACTCGCGGTGTTGGTGCATCGTATCTTTGACAGCTGGGATGCCAACTTTGAGATGCTCGACGTTGCGGATGCTTTTGGCCATACGACAGGCGACCTAGGCGAGGCGCTTCAAGGGCTCTTTCCAGAACTCACGGTTGCCTATGGTGAGTCGGCTGGCTACGCCCTGCCCACGGACGATACCGTTCGCGTGCGCTACGGCTGGTTCCAGCGCTACGATCTGCTGCGCGACCTTTCGACCATCCAGGCTCGCTGGGCCAACGCCCGCACCAAAAAGACCAATCCGCTGCGCGCGGCCATCGACCGCATTCAAATGCGCACACTGCCTGTCAAATGTCTGGAGACGGCAGCCGCTTGGGTGCTTTTTGAAGTGCTGGAGCGCTTGTTCTCCCAATCGTCTCAGCTCAACGTGCTCGATTATCGCCTGCCCTACGTGGTGCTGATCGGCACACTGTATGGTCTGGACTTTGGCTTGGTCGCGGCGCTTCTGGCTTCGATTGGCTTGGCGGCGAGCTACTTTACCCAGTACGGCTACACTTTCCAGGGCCTGTTCTACGAGCCCTCCAACTGGCTGCCGTTTATCGCCTACTTTGTGGTGGGCGCCGTGTGCGGCTATGTTCAGCTGCGCAACAGCGAGGCCATTAAGGTAGAGCGCGACCAAAACGAGCTCGTGCGTAATCGCAACACGTTCCTAACGCAGCTCTACCATGATGCCATCGAGGACAAGCGCGCCTACAAGCGCCAGATTGTGGGACGCCACGATAGCTTTGGTAAGATCTTCGCCGTGACGCAGGAGCTTGACGTGCTCAACCCGCGCGACATCTACCGCAAGTGCTGCGAGCTGCTGGGCGAGATTTTGGATAACGACACGGTAACGATCTATCACGTTTCGGGTGAGTCGTTTACTCGTTTGGTCGCCGCGAGTCCGGCAATTTCTGGCGATGCGCTGCGTTCATTGGCGCTCGACGATCTTAAGGCCATGATGGACGGCGAGGACCGCTCGGGCTTGTGGGTGAACCGTAAGCTGGTGCCGGGGCTTCCCATGTTTGCCTACGTGATGGAGCGCGACGGGGCGCCCGCGGTCTTTATCTTTGTGCGCCGCGCGGCCGAGGGCCAGATGACGCTCTATTACCAAAACCTCTTCCGTATTCTGTGCGGCTTGGTAGAAAGCGCGCTGGGTCGTGCATTTGATTACGAGGCCGTGGCACAGGACAAGCGGTGCATTGCGGGCACGCGCGTGCTCAATCAAGATGCCTTTGCCCAAGAGCTGCTGGCAGCTCAGACGCTTGCGGACAACAAGATGGGCAGCTATTTGCTCCTGCGCGTGGTGCCGGGGTCGGATCCTGTTGGCGAGCTGGTCGGGGCAATTGGGTCGGCGATTCGCGAGAGCGATGCCGCAGGTCTGGTCAATGGCGACATGCTCTACTTGCTCATGCGCCAGGCGAATGATGGCGATCTGCCCGTGATTCAGACGCGCCTGGCCGCCAAGCATATCACCGTCGAGCACGTCGATGGTGAGGCTGCAGTGGCGCTGCTGCAACAGATTGCGTCCGCTCGCGAAGACGAGGGGGAGAGTGCTTGATTTCGCTCGTTATCGCGGCGGTGTTGCTGCTGATCCACGCGCTGGTGTGTCTGGTACTGTGGACGCTCATAAAACTAGGCATGCTGCCGGTACGTGGACACATGTTGCCTGCGATGGTGCTGGTTCCGCTGTGGGGTCCGTTGCTCCTGGTGCTCTGCGCGCGTGGCGAGGCGTTTGGCGACGCGCTTGAGGACGGCACGCTGGAATCGCTTCGTTTGAACGACGAAATTCGCCGCGGCATGCAGGTGCAGGTACGCGAGGGCGATGCCGGCGTGGTGCCGCTCGAGGAAGCACTGATCGTCAATGACCCTAGCGATCGCCGCCGTCTGATGCTCTCTATGCTCGCCGAGGAGCCCGATGCGTATCTGGCGCAGCTGCAAGCAGCCAAGCTCAACGACGACGTTGAGGTGGCGCATTATGCCGCGACGGCCGTGGCACAGATTTCGAAGGAATCCGACCTTAAACTGCAGCAGCTGGAGCGTGCCTTTAAGACCGATCCCAGTACGGAAAACCTGGACGCGTACTGTGACTACCTTGGTACATATTTGGATTCGGGCTTGGCCGAGGGTCGCGTGGAACAGATTCAGCGCCAACAGTACGCCCGTTTGCTCGCGCGCCGTTGCGAACGCGAGGATGGGGCTGCACTGCGTATCCGTTATGCAACGGCGCTGGCCGATGCCGGTGAGCTGGACGAGGCCGAGGCCGTGATTACGCAGCTTGTGGCCGAGGTGCCGGACGAACAGGAAGCCTGGATGCTCTGCCTGCGCCTTGCTGTGATGCGACGCGATGGCGAGGCTGTGCAGCAGGTGATTGACGCGATCGACAACCAACATGTGTATTTGAGTGCTGAGAACCGCGAAAAGCTGGCGTTTTGGCGCGACGGAGGGGAGGCCCGATGAGTCTGGTGCATCGTGTGCGCGACCATGCGGGTCGCTTTCGCTGGATGGGGCTGCTCGTGGTATGGGCGGTCTTTATCGCTATGGCCACCGTGCTGTTAATTGAGCGCGCCGGTGTGCAATATAGCTCCGGGCAGCACAAGCTGGGAATGCTCGCTGCCAACGATGCCACACCTGCAAGCTCGGCGATCTTTGGCCAAAAGCCCACGTGCTTGGTTATTTCCGACTCGGACCAGGACGGCGTTGACGACGTCAAGGACCAGTTCGATCAGATTTTGCTCGACATGAAGATTGCCCACCGCGATGTGGATATTGCCACCGATGGCACGGATGCCATTCCTTCGCTCACGTCGTTTGACCGCGTGATTGTGCTCATGCCCTCACTCGACGGGCTCGGTACGCATCTGACCGACCTGATGAGCTGGGTGAATGCCGGCGGCTCGCTCATGCTGGGCATGACGCCGGAGAACTCCGGCTATCTGCAAGCCGTTGCGCCCAAGTTTGGCATCGATACCGTGGGATATGAGTACACGACTGCCGAGAGCATCGTCCCGAGCAAGGACTTTATGATCGGCGGTGGCCAACGCTACGAGTTTTCGGACCCCTTTAAATCGTCCCTGCTGGTTTCGCTGCGCGAGACGGCGCGCGTGTGGGCCAAAACCGGCGACACGGGTGCGCCCCTTGTTTGGTCGAGCGATTGCGGCAGCGGTCATACCGTGGTGTGTAACATTGGCATTTACAGCAAGGTCATGCGCGGTTTTTACGCCGCGGCGATCAGCCTGCTGGGCGATGCCACGGCATATCCCGTCATCAACAGCGCTGTCTTCTATCTGGACGACTTTCCCAGCCCCGTGCCCTCGGGCGACGGCACCTACATCAAGCGTGACTACGGGCTTTCCATCGCCGACTTTTATACCAAGGTATGGTGGCCCGATCTGCAAAAACTCGCGCAAAAATACGGTATTCGTTATACCGGCGTGATGATCGAAAACTACGAGGACGCGGTCAACCAGACCGAGCCCGTGCGCCAGCCCGATACCACACAGTTCCGCTACTTTGGCGGCATGCTGCTGCAGATGGGCGGTGAGCTGGGCTTTCATGGCTACAACCATCAGCCGCTCGCGCTCTGGGATACCGACTATGGCACGCAGTACGACTATAAGACATGGAAGAACAAGGAGACGCTCGTCGCATCGCTCAACGAGCTTATTGCCTTCCAGGACGAGGTACTGCCCAACGCGCATGGCTCGGTTTACGTGCCGCCGTCGAATATCCTTTCGGCTCGCGCTCGCCAGCTTATTGGCACCGATGTTCCGCGCATTAAGACCATTGCCAGTACATACTTTGACGACGGTACCGACTTGCCCTATGTGCAGGAGTTTGGTGTGGCGAGGGATGGTATCGTGGAGCAGCCGCGTATTGTCTCGGGCGGCATGGTCGACGATTCCTATATGCGCCTGGCTGCCGTATCCGAGCTCAACATGCACTATGTGAGCACACACTTTATGCATCCGGACGACCTGCTCGATCCCGATCGCGGCGCCAGGCAAGGCTGGGAGGCCTACAGGGGCGGCCTGACCGACTACCTGGAGTGGCTGACCATGTCTGCACCCGACCTGCGTCGCCAGACCGGTTCGGAATGCTCGGGCGCTATCCAGCGCTTTTCGTCCGTGACGGTGAGCGTGGATACCAGCGCGGATGCCTGGACGCTTAGCCTGGGCAATTTCCACGACGAGGCGTGGTTCATGTTCCGCGCCAACAATGGCGAGCCAGGTGCAGTCACGGGTGGCGAAATTACGCATCTGACGGGCGACCTGTACCTGGTCAAGGCCACGGACAAGACGGTGACGATTGCGCGCAATGAGGGTGGTGGCAAGTGAGAATCTGCTTGGTACTCGAGGGCTGCTACCCCTATGTGCACGGCGGCGTGTCCACGTGGATGCATGGTTATATTCAGGCCATGCCCGAGCATGAGTTTGTGCTGTGGGTGATTGGTGCGCATGCCGCCGACCGCGGCAAGTTTGTCTACGAGCTGCCCGGCAACGTGGTCGAGGTGCACGAGGTGTTCCTGGACGATGCCCTGCGCCTTTCGGGCGAGCAGCACGAAGCCGGCTTTAATGACCGCGAGCGTGAGGCGTTGCGCCGCCTGGTGTCGCTCTCTAACCCGGACTGGGACGTGCTGTTCGATATCTTCCAGCGCCGCCGCGTGCATCCGCTTTCGTTTTTGCAGAGCCGCACGTTTATGGACATCTTTCGCGACGTATGCCTGGCCGAGTACCCCTACACGCCTTTTGCCGACGCGTTCCACACCATGCGCTCCATGCTGCTTCCCGTGCTCTATCTGCTGGGCAGCGAGGTGCCGGTGGCTGATGTGTACCACGCGATCTCGACCGGCTATGGCGGCCTGCTGGCAAGTCTTGGTTCCAGCATGAATGACGCGCCGGCGCTGTTGACCGAGCACGGCATCTACACCCGTGAGCGCGAGGAGGAGATTATTCGCGCCGACTGGGTGGTGCCGTCGTTTAAGGACCGCTGGATTCGCTTTTTCTACCTGCTTTCGGAGGAGATCTACCGTCGCGCCTTCCGCGTGACGAGTCTGTTCCATAACGCCCGCAAGACGCAAATCGACATGGGCTGCGACGCCGATAAATGCCTGGTCATCCCCAACGGCATTCAGTTCGACCGCTTTAAGGACATTCCCTTAAAGCCCGATGACGGCTGGGTGGACATTGGCGCGGTGGTGCGCCTGGCGCCCATCAAGGACGTCAAGACTATGATCTATGCCTTCTTTGAGCTGCATGAGCGCCTGCCGCATGTGCGCCTGCACATCATGGGCGGCGTGGACGACGAGGAATATGCGGCCGAGTGCCATGCGCTTGTCGACACCTTGGGCGTGCGCGACCTGATCTTTACCGGCCGCGTGGACGTGGTCGAGTACATGGAAAAGCTCGACTTTACGATCCTGACGAGCATCTCTGAGGGCCAGCCGCTGAGCGTGCTGGAGTCGCTCGCCGCGCGTCGCCCCTGTGTGACGACCGAGGTCGGTTGCTGTCGCGAGCTGCTGGAGGGCGCACCGGGCGACGACTTTGGCATTGCCGGGTTTGTATGTCCGCCCATGTATCGCAAGGGCTTGGCCGATGCCATGGAGCGCATGTGCGCGAGTCGTGCCCGTCGTCTGGAGATGGGGGAGCGCGGCCAGCGCCGCGTGGCCACGTATTACCTGCACGAGCAGATGCTCACCAACTACCGTGCGCTCTACGACGAGACGGCGCGTGCGTTCGGTTTGCCCGCGAAGGAGGTGTAGCCCATGGCTGGAATCGGTTTTGAGCTCAAACGCCTGTTTAGGCGCAAGGGTCTGTTTGCCACGATGCGCGCCTACGGCTACGCCGGCATTGTGTGCACGGGTCCTATGCTCCTGGGCGTGTTGCTGCAGGTGGGCATTCTGGTGCTGTGCGGCATGTGGGGTGTGGACCGTGCCAGCCAGGACCTGCTGGTGTGTATGGTGACCTATACGCTGTTGGCGTCGCTCATACTCACCAGCTTTTTCTCCATGCCCGTCACGCGCTTTTTGGCCGATATGTTGTTTGCCGAGCGCGAGGACGAGATCCTGCCTTCGTTTTGGGGCTCCAATGTCATCATGCTCGTCGTGGGCACCGTGCTTTACGGCATCTTTTTGTTGTTCTCGGGCGCCACGCTGCTGCAGGGGCTGCTGTGCCTGTGGCTGTTCAACATCATGATCGTTAACTGGAACGGTATGGGCTACCTTACGGCCATTAAGGACTACCGCGGCATTCTGTATAGTTTTGCCTGCGCGATTGCCGTGGCTTGCGTATGCGCGCTTGTTGCGCTGACGTTGGGCCTGCCGCCGGTGGAGAGTTTGCTGGCTTCGATCGCCGTGGGCTATGGGGTGATGCTCGTCTGGGACGTGGTGCTGCTGTACCGGTATTTTCCGCAGAGCGACTGCGGCCCCTGGCTCTTTTTGCGCTGGCTGGACCAGTATATGCCGTTGGCGTTGACGGGCTTGTTTACCAACCTGGGCCTCTTTGCGCACTTGGTTATCATTTGGGCCGGGCCCATCGGCGTGCAGGTTAAAGGCCTGTTTTACGGTGCGCCCTACCACGATGTGCCGGCGCTCATCGCGTTTTTGACCATCCTGGTCACGACCGTCAACTTTGTGGTGTCGGTCGAGGTCAACTTCTATCCGCGGTACCGCAACTACTACAGCCTGTTTAACGACGGTGGCGTGGTGGGCGACATTATGGTTGCCGAGGAGGAGATGCTCGCCACGCTTAACCGGGAACTGCGGTTTTGTGCGCTCAAGCAGCTGTTTGTGACGGCGGCGGTCATCTCGCTCGAGACCACGGTGCTCTCGGCCTTGCCGCTGGGCTTTAACAACCTGATGCACGGGTATTTTCGAACGCTGTGCGTGGGCTACGGCCTGTATGCCGTGGGTAATACGATCCTGCTGATCTTGCTTTACTTTACCGACTATAGGGGTGCCGTGCTGGCGTCCGGGCTGTTTGCGGGCGTTGCCGGGCTGGCGACGGGTATCTCGCTGGCATTTCCCGCGCAGTTTTACGGGTTTGGGTTTTTGCTGGGCGCAGCGGTGTTTTTTATCGTGGCGCTGCTGCGACTCGATACCTATACTGCCAACTTGCCGTATCGTATCCTGAGTCAGCAGCCCATCGTGGCGACAGACAAAGAAGGCTGGTTTACCGAGTTGGGCCGCGCACTCGAGCATGTTGAGGGGCGCTATGAGGAACTGCGCATGAAGCGGGAGCCACGTGGCGCGTTTGAGCGCGCAGTAGCTCGCGTGTACCGTAACCATTGGGGAGGTTCTGATGACCGATAAGATGATGTCTCGCCGCCGCCTGATCGAGGCGGCTGCCGGTGCGTTGCTGCTTTCGGGCTGCTCGTCTCAGGACGAATCCTCGACTAAAAAGGTCAAAAAGCAGGGCAAGATAAAAAAGGCCGATGCATCCGACCAGTCTAAGCACTTGCGCGACAAAGATGACCTGTATGAGGTCTACGACGACTCAGGCATCGTGACTATGTACCTGACCGTCTCGCGCGGTAACAGCTCCGAGAACACCGATCACTCCTGGGCTGAGATCAACACGTACTCGGTCTATGACTATCAGGCAATGGATGTCGAGCGCTATCAAGTTTTGGGGCTGCTGCAGGCCGGCGACGATAACGGCCCCGTGGCGGGGAAGGTCGGTTACGGTGAGGAGGCGCCCAATGCCACCGTGCGGGTGCGCGGTCAATCCTCGAGTAAAGGCGTTCAGAAGAACTATAAAGTCGAGCTCAAGCGTGGCAAGGGTACGTGGCGTCAGCAGCGTTCCATCGCGCTCAATAAGCATATGAGTGAGGGCCTGCGCTTTCGTAATAAGATGGCCTACGACTTGATTCGCGGGATTCCCCAGATGATGGGCCTGCGCACGCAGTTTGTGCATCTGTGGGTGTGCGACCAAACCGAAAAGTCGAATGATACGTTTGCCGACTACGGTCTGTTTACGCAGGTCGAGCAGCTCAATAAGACGGCTCTTAAGGCCCATGGGCTCGATAAAGACGGGCATCTGTACAAGGTGAACAACTTTGAGTTTGAGCGCTATAAGGACATTATTAAGCTGGCTGACGACCCATCGTTTAATCAGGCGGATTTTGACTATCTGCTGGAAACAAAGGGCGATTCCGACCATTCGAAGCTTATTGAGATGCTCGATGCGCTCAATGATGATTCGCAAAAAATCGATGACGTGCTCGCAACGTACTTTGATTCTGAGAATCTGGTCTATTGGATGGCGTTTCAGATACTGACGGGCAACTGCGATACGCAGAATCGTAACTTCTATCTGTATAGCCCGCTTAATTCCAAGGTTTGGTACTTCTTGGATTGGGATAACGACGGTATGCTGCGCAAGCGTGAGCTTGAGATTCAAGACCATACGGATTATTCAAGCTGGGAACGCGGCGTCAGCAATTACTGGGTCAACGTATTGTTTCGGCGTGCCTTAAAGAGCAAGTTGTTCCGTCGCGAGCTTGACGACGCCGTCAAGGACGTGCGCTCCTACCTAACCGAGGAGCGTCTGGCCAAGATGATCAAGCATTATCGCGAGGTGACCGAGTCCCTGGTATTTGCATCGCCCGATATCGACCACCTGCCCGTGACCAAGGACGAATACGAGCAGATTGCCGCGGCGATTCCCTCCGAGATCGAGGAAAACTACAAGAGCTATCGCGAGAGCTATAAGAAGCCCATGCCGTTCTACATCGGCGTGCCGCAGATAGAAAACGGCAAGTTGCGCGTGAACTGGGATGCGGCGTACGACTTTGAGGCTCGTGACATTCGCTATACCGTGGAACTGGCGCGCGATTACGCCATAACCGACGTGGTTTTTAAGGCCGAGGACGTGCTGCTGCCCGAGGTGACCTGCGATGCGCCCGATACCGGCCAGTACTTTGCGCGCGTACGTGCTACCAACTCCGACGGTTATACGCAGGATGCGTTCGATTACTATGTGACCGACGACGGCAAGCAGTACGGCATGAAGTGCTTCTACGTGCAAGACGGCGGCAAGGTCGTGGAGGACACGTATGCGGAGGGCTAGCGCGCTGCTTGAGCGCTTGGCGGCCCCGCCTGCGCGTGCCACGCAGGAGCGCTACCGCCACGAACTCAAATATCTCATTAACGAGGGCGAGCACGCCGCGCTTGCCTGCCGCATGTCGCCGGTGTTTAAGCTGGACAAGCATGCGCGCTCGGGCGGTTACACCATTCGCAGCCTGTACTTCGATGACTATTGCAACTCTGCCTACGAGGAAAAAGATGCCGGCATTCTCATGCGAAAAAAGTATCGCGTGCGCATCTATAACGGCAGCGACAAGGTGATTAAGCTCGAGCGCAAAAAGAAGTACGGCAGCTGGATCTACAAGGAGGATGCGCCGCTTACGCGCGACGAGTTTGAGCGCATCCTGGCCGGCGAGTACGACTTTTTGTTGAGAAGTTCCCACCAGCTGTGCCGCGAGTTCTACATCGAGTGCATCTGCAACATGATGCGCCCGCGGACCATCGTGGACTACGAGCGCGAGCCGTGGGTGATGGACGAGGGCACCGTGCGCATTACGTTTGACATGAACGTGCGTGCCGCGATGGGAAGCTTTGATATCTTTGACTTGACGCTGCCCTCGCTGCCGGTCCTGGAGCCCGGCAAGCTGGTGATGGAGGTCAAGTTTACGGAGTTTTGCCCGCAGCTGGTGCGCGATATGGTGCCGCCGGGCGCAGCCGAGCTCACGGCGGTCTCCAAGTACTGCCTGTGTTACGAAAAGACCGCCTACCTGCGCGGTTTTAACTACTGGGAATCGGATTGTGAGAACCGAGGGGATATTTAGACCATGAGCACCAGGGACTTTTTTAAGAACTCCGTTTTGGAGGCGTTTGGCCAGGTTGACCCTGCCAAGATCGGTCTGTCGCTGCTCGTGGCGCTCGCCATGGGCATCCTGATCTATTACGTGTACAAGCGCTTTTTTACCGGCGTGGTGTACTCGCGCAGCTTTGCCGTGACGCTCGTGGGCATGTGCGTGCTAACCTGCATGGTCACGCTCGCGATCTCGACCAACGTGGTCATCTCGCTCGGTATGGTCGGTGCTCTGTCCATCGTCCGCTATCGTACGGCGGTCAAGGACCCGCTCGACCTGCTCTATCTGTTTTGGGCCATTACCACGGGCATTACGGCGGGCGCCGGCATGTATGCGCTCGTAGGACTCACGGCGGTGGTGATCGTGGTGATGATTGCCGGCTTTGCGAGCCACCAGGACAAGGCGCGCGTGTACATGATGGTCATCCACTACACGGGCCAGACCACGGGTGACGACATTGTTCGCGCGTTTGGGCGCACCAAGTTCACCGTCAAGTCCAAGACTATGCGCGGCGACAGGGTCGAGATGGCCGTCGAGGTGTTCTCGGACGGCGTTGACATGCCCTATGCCGACGCCATCCGCGCGCTCGACGGTGTTGAGGACCTGACGTTGATCCAATACAACGGCGAGTACCACGGTTAATTTTGTTCCGGCGTTCTAACGAACGCCGGACCGCTCGACGCTGCGCGGGCATCTGCCGGGCGATCTGCCGCTCAAACCGTCGCTCGCGTACATAAAGTACGCTTCGCTCCTCTTTCGCGGCACCTCGCCACGGCAGCTGCCCGCTCGCTAGCTATGCTCAACCTGGAAAGTTTATTTGGTTCGGTTTTAATTAAGGGATGGTGCCGTGTGGACGTGCAACGGCTAGAAGAGGTCTGGGCTGCAAGGGCTGGTGCGCGTGGGGCGCGTCTTGTTGCGGCCTCGCATGTGCCGGCGGCGCTGTCGCTGCTGGGGATTGTACGTCCCGGTGACCGCCTGGTTGCGTTTGCCGATGACTTTGCCGATGCGTTTGCGCGCAGCTTTGATGGCTGCGACGTGGCTATGGTGGGGGAGCCGTCGGTTGCGGCGTTTACCGCCGCGTCCGAGGGCTTTGATGCTTCGTTTGAGGTCGAGGGGCCCCACCTTTGGTGGTTCGTCAACTCTATTGGCGGGTTTGGACTGCGCGTGCCCGATCTGCGCGCGTTGGGACGCGCCGCGCGTGAGGCCCATGCGCTGCTTGTGGTGGATAACACCGTGGCATCGGCTTTTGGCTGCGATCCGCTGCGGCTGGGTGCTGTGCTGTCGCTCGAGGCACTTGACCGCGTGTGTGCCGGTGATGCTCCGCGCAAGTTGGTTGCCGTATCGGTCGCGCGCTCGCAGCTCAAGCGCCATCGTGTGGATGCCGCTGCCGGGTGCGCGCATGCGCTGTTTGAGGGCTGTGGCTTGGCCAAGCTTGATTTGCCTGCCGACGAGGCCGGTGTGCTGGAGCGCGGGCTGGACTCGCTCGATGCCCGCATGCAGGCTCACTTCGACCGCGCCCGTGCGCTGGCCGAGTATCTGGCCGCTAACGAGATGGTGCGCAACGTGCGCTATCCCGGGCTGAGCTCGCATCCCGGCCATGCGGTTGCGACGGGAATCCTTGAGCATGGCTTTGGCCCGGCAGTTGAGTTTGACCTTATCGAGCGTAGCGCGGGTGAGCTGTTCGACGCTTTGCCGGGGGAGTTCCGCACATCGCCTGCCGGCGGCGCAGCGACGCGCCTTTCGGCCCCACGCGGCAAGCAGGGGAGCACCATCCGCCTCTTCGCCGGAACCGACGACCCCCTGACAGTAGCCGCTACCCTAGACAACGCCCTTCGTAAGTTAGCTACTCTTTGATGCTGGCGATGAGGGCGTCGGCTTTGGCAGCTATGACCTGGTTGATGTCGGCCTGCAGGGTTTCGTAGACTTCGATGGCTCGCTCGCCGGCCGGCGTGAGGGTGGATCCGCGGGCGCCGTCGCGCTCGATGAGCTTGCATCCTAGCTGCCCTTCGGCCTCGTTCACAATGCGCCAGGCCTTGGAATACGCCATGCCCATGCTCTTGGCGGCGCGGTTGAGCGAGTGTTCGCGGGCGATACCCTGCAGCAGCAAGACACAGCCGTGGCCGAACACGCCCGGCAGATCCTTGTCGCACGACTGAATGACCAACTTTGCCGTCGTCTTGTACTTCATACGCCCCACGTCTCCCCGCTAAAGTGTTTGCTGGGCAAACGCAAAGCC
>UMHS01058089.1_pt1 | contig 33614 bp, 27 predicted proteins | sample 1965611 | NCBI WGS metagenome assembly UMHS01 (sample SAMEA4836106, study PRJEB28245) | human gut metagenome | biome: gut microbiome; material: fecal sample | place: Denmark | collected 2008
CTCTGGGCCAGTACATCGCCGGTATGGGCTTCTCCAACGTGGGCCTGGGCATCGTGCACTCCATGGCACACGGCCTGTCCGCCCTGTATGATACCCCTCACGGCGTGGCCTGCGCCATCCTGCTGCCGGTGGGCCTGGAATACAACAAGACTGTCGCCGGTGAGCGCTACCGTGCCGTCGGCAAGGCCATGGGCGTGAAGGGCATCGACGAGATGAACGACGCCGAGGCAGCCGATGCCACCATCGCTGCTGTCAAGCAGCTGAGCGCCGATGTGGGCATCCCCGCAAACCTGCACGGCATCCTGAAGGAAGAGGACATCCAGTTCCTGGCCGAGTCCGCTTATGCCGACGCCTGCCGCCCTGGCAACCCGCGTGACACCAGCGTGGAAGAGATCGTGGAGCTGTACAAGAGCCAGCTGTAACCCTACAGCCTGAACCACCCGCGTAAACCAAAGGCCCCGCACCGTTCCGTTCGGAACCGGTGCGGGGCCTTTTGGATGATGCACTGCCGCAAAACTTATTCGGCTGCGCGGGACTGCTCCACAAAAGCGGCGATCTTGTCCACCTGGATCTCGGCCACGGCACGGCCGGTGTCGTACACGCGGCGCAGCTGGGCGGGGTCACGCTCCATGGAGCCGATCTCCAGCGGGATCGGCGGCCGGATGACAAAGGCCTGGCCGGTCTGCTCCAGCATGGCCACATGTTCCAGCGTCTCGTTGTAGCGCTCGTGGCGGTCGGCCACGGCCTCCACAAAGGCGGGGTAGCGCAGGTAGCGCGCCCGGATGGCGGGCAGCATCTTGTTTTTCTTTTTCACAAAGTCCTTGGGCTGGGTCAGCACGATGAGGTTGCGCTTGTAGCCGATGGACTCAAAGAAGCGCACCGGGATGGAATCTGCAATGCCGCCGTCCAGCAGCTGGTAGTGGCCGATCTTCACGATCTTTGCGGCCAGCGGCATGGAGGCCGACGCCTGCATCCACTGGATGTCCTCGGCGTCGCCGGTGCGGCACTTGTGGTAGATGGGGTCGCCGGTGCGCACATCGGTGCACACCACAAAAAAGTCCATGGGATCTTCCCGAAAGGTTTTGGTGTCAAACGGATCCAGCTTTTCCGGCACGGTGTGGTAGCAGAACTGCTCGCTGTACAGGTTGCCGGTGCGCAGCAGGTTGCCAAAGCTGGCGTAGCGCTTATCTTTGCAGTATTCGGTGTTGTAGCGGATGGTGCGCCCGATCTGGTGCGACTTATAGTTGCAGCCGAACACGGCCCCCGCCGAAACACCGATGACACCGTCCACCGTGATGCCGTGCTCCATCAGCACATCCAGAACACCGGCGGTGAACATGCCGCGCATAGCCCCGCCTTCCAGTACAAGTCCCGTTTTCATAACCGTTCTCCTTCTCCTCCGATCGGCGTACAGGCACCGGTCTTTCTTCCAAGTATACTCAAAAATCAGCAAAGCACAAGAGCGCCGAAAGCCAAAAATTACAGGACTGTTTTGCGGAGTTTCGGTGCTTTTTGCCATAGGCATGCTTTTGGAAAAAGCCCACGCAGATGCAGCCCGGATTTTTTCAAATTTGGGCACAAAGCCACTTGCCAAAGGCAGGCACTTCCGTTATACTAGGTAAAATACATACAGGTTGCGGGCACAGCTTTGTGCCCCGGAATGGAAAAAGGCTGGAGGACAAAGACTGCTTATGAAGATGCTGGAAGATCGTATCCGCGCAGACGGCATTGTGCGCGAAGGAAATGTGCTCAAGGTGGACAGCTTCATCAACCACCAGATGGATGTCCCGCTGTTCCGCGAGATGGCCCGGGAGTGGAAGCGCCTGTTTGCGGGCAAGCCCATCAACAAGGTGCTCACCATCGAGGCCAGCGGCATCGGTATTGCCGCCATTGTGGCCAGTGAGTTCAACGTGCCGGTGGTGTTTGCCAAAAAGTCCATGAGCATCAATCTGGACTACAACAACTACGAGACCAAGATCCAGTCCTTCACCCACAAAAAGATCTACAACGTCATCGTGTCCAAAAAGTTCCTCACCGCAGAGGATCATGTGCTGATCATCGACGATTTCCTGGCCAACGGCTGTGCCCTGATGGGCCTGCTGGAGCTGGCACAGGAGGCCGGTGCCACTGTGGAAGGCATCGGCATCGCCGTGGAAAAAGGCTTCCAGCAGGGCGGTGAGCTCATCCGCAGCAAGGGCATCCAGCTGGAGAGCCTTGCCATCGTGGAATCCATGAACAGCGAGACCGGCGAGATCGTGTTCCGCGAGCAGCCCCATCAGAACTGATCAGAACCCTCTCAGTCAGCCCTCCGGGCTGCCAGCTCCCCCGAAAGGGGGAGCTTTTTGTTTGTACGGAGAAGTTTCCCGTTTCGTCAAAAGCTCCCCCTTGGGGGAACTGGCATCGCCGCAGGCGATAACGGAGAGGGTTTACGCCCCATCCGTACTGTCCCCGTCTGCCGGCAAGGCAGTGGTCTGCTCGGCGGGGACGTCTGCGGCGGCGCGGGGCACGCCTTTGTACACCAGCGTCTGTTCCAACACCTCGGCACACACCGGGGCCGAAAGGCTGCCGCCGGCGGTGGTCCAGCTGTGGGGCTCATCCAGGCAGACCAGACACAGAAACTGCGGGTCGTCGATGGGCGCCACGGCCACAAAGCTGGCAATGCGGGCTTTTTCGTCGGCGCTGTCCAGCTTCTGGCTGGTGCCGCTCTTGCCGCCCACCCGGTAGCCGGAGATCTGCGCGTTGCGTCCGCCGCCGTACAGAACAACGGCTTCCATCATCTCCCGCATGACGGCGGAAGTCTCCGGCTGGATCACCTGCTGTTTGCACACGGGGTCCCGGTGTTCCAGCACCGTGCCGTCCGGGGCCAGAATGTCCGATACGAGGTAGGGCTGCATCAGTTTTCCGCCGTTGACCACTGCGCACACGGCGGTGGCCATTTCCAGATAGGAGATCTTGCTGCTTTGCCCGAAGGCGCAGGAGGCCAGCTCCACCGGCCCCATACGGTCGGCGGTGTAGTACAGGCTCTTTTTCGGCTCGGCGGGCAGGTCGATGCCGGTGGGCTCCCGCAGGCCGAAGGCGGCAAAGTAATCGCAGAAGGCCTCCTTGCCAAGCCGCGCTCCGATCTGGATAAAGCTCTGGTTGCAGGAATTTTCCAGCGCCTGCGTCACGGTCTGGGTCCCGTGGCGCTTGTGGTTGGCGCAGTGGAACCGGGTGCCCGCCACCGAGATGGACTCCCCGCAATAAAAGCTGGAGTTCCGGGTGATGGCTCCGGCGTCCAGCGCGGCCGCGCAGGTGATGAGCTTGAACACGCTGCCCGGTTCGTACAGGTCGCTCACGGCCTTGTTGCGCCACTGGGTCTGCTGGGCCAGCTGCAGGGCGGCCGCCCGCTGCTCCCCAGAGAGGGCATCTACGGCGGCGCGGGCAGCTTCGTCGTAGAGGACCCGCGGCTGGTTGGGGTCGTAGGCCGGGGTGGTGGACATGGCCAGCACGGCCCCGGTGTTCACGTCCAGCACGATGCCCACGGCACGGGCGGCCACACGGTGTTCCTGTACGGCGTAATTCAACGCATTTTCGAGATAATGTTGAATGTTGGCGTCGATGGTCAGCCACAGGCTGCTGCCCTCCACCGGGAACTGCTCGGTCTCGTAGCTCTGCTCCAGCGTGTAGCCCCAGGCGTTCACGGCGGTGAGCACCACGCCGTTCTGCCCGGTGAGCTGCTCGTTGTATTCCAGCTCCAGCCCGCTCACTCCGGCGTTGTCCACATTGGTAAAGCCCAGCACCGACGCAAGAAACTCCCCCTGCGGGTACCAGCGCTTGCTGTCCTGATTGATACGGATGCCGGTGATGCCGTTTTCCTCGCAGAAATCCCGCACGGCATCCGCCATGGAACGCTCCACCCGGTAGCGCAGCAGACAGTCGTTGGAGGCACGGTCCCGGAACTTTTCCAGCAGGGAGGCTTCGTCCAGCTCCAAAATCTGCGCAAGACCGTGGGCGGCCAGCTCCAGTTTGTCGGCAGGCATCTCCCGCGGGCTGGCCCGCAGGGTCCAGCAGCTGCTGTTGGCCGCCAGCAACACGCCGTCGGCACTGTAGATGCGGCCCCGGTCGGCGGGCACCACGGTGTCCCGCAGCTGCTGCCCCAGTGCCCGCCGGGTGTACCAGTCCCCGGCGGCCAGCTGCAGCCAGTAGAGCCGGGCAATAAGCCCTGCAAAGCAGATGCCGCACAAAAGCAGCGCCACCAGCCGGGCACGGGCGCGGAACGCCTGCTCCGGCAGGGTGCGCAGGGGTTCGGGCCGGGACATGGCAGCACCTCCTTTTCCGGCTCAGTTTATGCGGGCAGGGCCTGCGGCTATGACTAACAGCCCGGCGGCCTGCGTACAATAGACCAAAAGGACTGCCGGAGGTGATGAGGATGCACAGGGCCGCTGTGCCTGCCCGGGCCCGGCGCGGACTGCTGCGTCCGCTGCCCGCCATGGACCTGCCGTTTCTGATCCTGGTGCTCACGCTGGTGGGCTTTGGGCTGGTAATGCTGTACAGTGCCAGCAGCGCGGTGGCGCTGTACCGGCGGGGCGATGCCTGGGCCTATGTGCGGCCGCAGCTGCTGTATGCGGCCATGGGCATCGGGGCCATGTGGGCGGCCAGCCGGGTGGATTACCACATCTATCACAAACTGGCCTGGCCGCTGCTGGCCCTCTCGCTGGTGCTGCTGGTCGTGGTGCTGTTCATGCCGGAATACAACGGCTGCAAGCGCTGGCTGGTGCTGCCGGGGCTGGGCACTCTGCAGCCCAGCGAGATCGCCAAATTTGCGGTGGTGCTGGTGTTTGCCCACATCATCTCCCTCAACCACAGCCGGATGGAGAGCTTTGCGGTGGGGGTGGTGCCCTTTGCGCTGGTACTGGGCGCGGTGGCGGTGCTCATGCTGCTGGAGCCGCACCTGTCCGGCACGGTGCTGATCCTGGGCATCGGGGCAGTGCTCATGTTCGTGGGCGGCACCGGGCTGCGGTGGTTCGTGCTGGCCGGTGTGGGCGGAGCGGGTGCCATCGGGGCGGCCATCGTCATCATGCCGGATCTGGTGCCTTATGCGGCCAGCCGCCTGAGCTCCTGGCTGGACCCCTTTGCCGACCCGCTGGGCGACGGCCACCAGACCATCCAGAGCCTGTACGCCATCGGCTCCGGCGGGGCCGTGGGGCTGGGGCTGGGCAACAGCCGCCAGAAGCACCTGTTCGTGCCGGAACCCCAGAACGACTTCATCTTTTCCATCCTGTGCGAGGAGCTGGGGTTTGTGGGGGCCTGTGCGGTGATCCTGCTGTTCAGTCTGCTGCTGCTGCGGGGCGTCACGCTGGCGGCCCACGCGCCGGATCGCTTCGGGGCACTGCTGGTGGTGGGGTTCGTGGTGCAGGTGGCCTTGCAGGCGGTGCTGAACATCGCCGTGGTCACCAACACCATCCCGAACACCGGCATCAGCCTGCCCTTCTTTTCCTCCGGCGGCACCAGCCTGATGATGCTGCTGGGCGAGATGGGCATCGTGCTGTCCGTCTCCCGCGGGGAAACATAAAGGCGGCTATTTCTGCCGCAAAATGGGATGTTTGCCCCGCAAAAGACGCAAAAAACAGACAAACGACCGGACAAATGCGTTTTGCGGTGTCCGGGTACAAAACAGGGAACCGACGGCCCTCGTTCTGCATACCATGGGGTATCTTTGGCAGAACGGGGGTCTTTGCATGGCAGGGGATTACATCATCACGGGCGGGCGGCCGCTGAATGGAACGGTACGGGTCCCGGCGGCCAAGAACAGTGTGCTGCCGCTGCTGGCAGCGTCCCTGCTGTGCAGCGGGCCAGTGCGGCTGTGCGGGGTGCCGGAGCTGGCCGATGTGGCCGAGAGCCTTGCCCTGCTGCGCAGTGCAGGCTGCACAGCGGAGCGGCAGGGGGCGGATGTACGGGTGGACGGGGTGCCCGGCAGCGGGACGCTGGCGGCAGGCCCGGCGGGCCGGATGCGGGCATCCATCCTGTTCTGCGCCCCGCTGCTGGCCCGGCTGGGCCGGGCACAGACCGTGCTGCCCGGGGGCTGCCGCATCGGAGCGCGGCCCATTGATCTGCATCTGGCGGGCCTTGTGCGGATGGGAGCCTGCCCGCAGCTGGAAGGCGAACGCCTGCTGCTCACGGCTCCGGCGGGGCTGCACGGAGCGGACATCACCCTGCGGTTCCCCAGCGTGGGGGCCACCGAGACCCTGCTGCTGGCGGCAGCGCTGGCACAGGGGGAGACGACCCTGCGGGGTGCGGCCCGGGAGCCGGAGATCGAAGATCTGGCGGCATTCCTGAACCGGTGCGGCGGCCGGGTGCAGGGCGCGGGCACCGGCACGGTGCGGGTGCAGGGGGCGCGGCGGCTGCACGGATGCAGCTTTGCGCCCCTGCCGGACCGGATCACGGCAGCCACCTTTGCCTGTGCCTGCGCAGCGGCTGGGGGACGGGTGGAGCTGGCAGGCTGCGCGCCCCGGCTGTATGCGCCGGTGCTGGAAATTCTGGAACAAATGGGGTGCGGTGTTGTGCGCCGGAGCGATGCTGCCGTTATTACCCGGTTCGGGCGGCTGTACGGGCCGGGGCGGGTGTTCACCGGGGCATACCCGGCGCTGGCCACCGACGCGGCCCCGCTGCTGGCGGCGGTGCTGCTCTGCGCGGAGGGACCCGGCAGCATCGAGGATGTGATCTTTGAGCGGCGGTTCGGCTGCGCGGCAGGCTTTGCGGCGCTGGGCGGCCGGGTGCGGGTGGAGGGCCGCACCCTGTATGCGGAACCCGGCGGCACCCTGCAGGGAACGGTGCTGGAAGCGCCCGACCTGCGGGGCGGGGCAGCGCTGGTGATCGCGGCGCTGGCGGCACAGGGCAGCAGCCGCATCACCCATACGGAGTTCATTGACCGCGGCTATGCCGATTTTGCACAGAAACTGACGGCTCTGGGTGGGCAAATTGCACGAGAAACCCCGCGCGGGGCAGACTGCCCGAAAAAAAGAACTTCAAAAACGTAAATTTGACTTGCATTCACGGCAAAAAGATGATACGATACAGTTATATAAGTGTAGGTTGATATTTCTGTGCGTTCTGCACAGTTCTACGATAAAATCCGGATGGAGGACAAAGTTATGGCATTGATGCTCGATGAAGAAATGGACGAAAATGTTACGACGATCAAGGTGATCGGTGTTGGCGGCGGCGGCGGCAACGCCGTGAACCGCATGGTCAGCGATGGTCTGCAGGGCGTGGAGTTCATTGCGATGAACACGGACCAGCAGGCGCTGGCCAAGAACCATGCCACCGTCAAGGTCCAGCTGGGCTCCAAGCTCACCAAGGGCCGCGGCGCAGGTGCCGACCCTGAGATCGGCCAGCGTGCCGCTGAAGAAAGCAAGGACGAGATCGCAAACGCGCTCAAGGGCTCCCAGATGGTGTTCATCACCGCCGGTATGGGCGGCGGCACCGGCACCGGTGCGGCTCCTGTGGTGGCTGAGGTGGCACACGACCTGGGCATCCTGACCGTGGGCATCGTCACCAAGCCCTTCTCTTTTGAGGGCAAGCGCAAGATGGGCCTGGCTGAGCAGGGCATTGCCAACCTGCTGATGCATGTGGACAGCCTGATCGTGATCCCGAATGAGCGCCTGAAGATGATCAGCCAGGAAAAGATCACCCTGATGAACGCCTTCCAGGCTGCCGACAACGTGCTGCGTCAGGGCGTCGAGTCCATTTCCGCCCTGATCAACGTGCCCGCCTTCATCAATCTGGACTTCGCCGACGTGCGCTCCATCATGAAGGATGCCGGTTACGCGCACATGGGCGTGGGCAGCGCCAAGGGTGCCGGCAAGGCCGAGAACGCCGCCAAGGCTGCCATTTCCAGCCCGTTGCTGGAGACCAGCATTGCCGGTGCACACGGCGTTATCATCAACATCACTTCCAGCCCCGACATCGGCCTGGAGGACGTGGAGACCGCAGCCGGCCTCATCACCCAGAGCGCTCATCCGGATGCGAACATCATCTGGGGTACTGCGTTTGACGAGAACCTGTCCGACGAGATGCGCGTGACCGTCGTTGCTACCGGCTTCGACAACAAGAGTGCCAGCGACCTGCGCAACAGCATCAACAACGCCATGGGCGGTGCCCAGTCGGTGCCGTCGGCAGTGTTCAGCAGCGACACCGGCAGTGCAGCCACTGCTGCTGCTCCTGCTGCTCCGGCAGCAGCACCGGCCGCTCCGGCAGCTGCCGCAAAGCCCGTGGAAGAGGAAAGCAGCGACAACCGTTACTACGACGAGCTGCTGGCCATCCTGAACAAGCGGAAGTAAGGCTGGCAAATAATAAACGCATCGTGGCACAGCGCCCGTGAGGAGGGCGGGTCTCTTGCGCGCAAGCGGAGGGAGGCAATGCAATGCTGAAACAGGACGTTCCGCTGCGGACCGGATGGTTCGGGTACCGGAAACTGGATGTTGAAAATTGTATTGCGCACATCCGCGCAGCGTATGCGGCAGAACTCCGCCTTGCCCGGCAGACGCAGCAGGGAATGGAGGAGACCATGGCGCAACTCAGGCAGGAGAACAAAGCTCTGCGGCAGCGCTTTGCCCAGCAGGCGGCGGCGCAGGCCGCAGCATCGGTGCGGGCAGAGGGCAGCGACAAGCTGCAGCAGCTGACCCGCAAGCTGGAAGCGGCCCACGCCGAGATCCGCCGCTACCAGACCCGGCTGTTTGCCTGCGAGCGCCAGATGATCGCTCTGCGGCGGGAAAATGCCGACCTCGAAGCGGCCTGTGAGCAGGCCCGGGAGGAGCTGCAGATGGCCGTGGCCCGTGCCGAAAAGGCAGAGCAGCAGGCTGCCCAGACGCCTGCCTGTCCGGAAGTGCCGGTGCAGGCCCCGACGCCGGAACCGCCCGAAGAAGCTGTGGCCTGCTGTGCAAGACCGGCCGCACAGCCTGCGGCGCCGCCGGAACCCGTGTGGCAGCCGGAAACGGAGCTGGAGAAGCTTTCGGTGGAGCTGCTGCGCCGGTTTGATGAAATGATGCAAGAATGATTCGACAAGCTGCTGCGCCGGCATGGACTGGTGCAGCAGCTTTTTGTGTGAACAGGGGATTTTTGCTGCGGCAAGGCAGCACATTGACAGATGGGGATGGCGAGGAGCAAGGCACATGAATGTGAAACAGAAGATCCTGATCGCAGACGATTCTGAGATCAACCGCGCGCTGCTGATGGAGATCCTGGGCGACGGGTATGAGTATCTGGAAGCGGAAAACGGTGTCCGGGCGGTGGAGCTTTTGCGCGAGCACACGGACATCGCACTGGTGCTGCTGGACATCATGATGCCGCAGATGGACGGCTTTGACGTGCTGAAGGTCATGCGCTGCTATTCCTGGCTGGACGAGATCCCGGTGATCATGATCTCGGCGGCAAAGGACACGGCCAACATCGAGCGTGCCTACGACCTGGGTGTGGCCGACTACATGCGCCGCCCCTTTGAGCGGGTCATGGTGCTGCGCCAGGTGCAGAACGTGCTCATGCTGTATGCCAAGCAGAAGCGCCTGACCCGGCTGGTGACCGATCAGGTGTACGAAAAAGAGCACAACAGCGTGCTGATGATCAGCATCCTGAGCCATGTGGTGGAGTTCCGCAACAGCGAGAGCGGCCTGCATGTGCTGCACATCCGCACCCTGACCGACCTGCTGCTGCACCAGCTGGCGGGCAAGACCGACCGGTATCAGCTGGACGAGAGCGACATTTCGCTCATCAGCACGGCATCGGCCCTGCACGACCTGGGCAAGATCGTGATCCCCACCGAGATCCTCAACAAGCCCGGCCGCCTGACCGCCGAAGAATACGCGATGATCAAGACCCACACGGTGAAGGGTGCCCGCATCCTGCGGGACCTGAGCAACACCATCGGCGGGGGAAACGAGCCCCTGCTGCAGGTAGCCTATGCCATCTGCCGCTGGCACCATGAGCGCTGGGACGGCGGCGGCTACCCGGACAAGCTGAAGGGCGATGCGATCCCCATCGCAGCACAGGTGGTGGCACTGGCAGATGTGTACGACGCCCTGACCAGCGACCGCTGCTATAAACCGGCCTACGACCACGACACGGCCCTGCGCATGATCCTGAACGGCGAGTGCGGGGCCTTCAACCCGCTGCTGCTGGAATGCCTGAACGAGTCGTCGGAGCTGCTGCGGCAGGAGCTGCAGCGCAACGAGTGGGACCGCAGCTTCCACCAGGACACCCACCGCTTGTCGGAGGAGATCCTGCACCGGGAAGCCCTCCCGCGGGAGGACCGCAGCCAGCGGCTGCTCAACCTGGAACGCGAGCGCACCCAGTTCTATGCGGACCAGTGCGGCGGCATCCAGTTCGACTACGACCTGCTCAGCGGCCGGGTGACGGTGACCAACCACTACGCCAGCGCCGCCGAGCGCACCCAGGTGCTGGACTTTGACCATGGCGAAGGGCTGAACTTCCTTTCCCTGAAGGACCGCCGCCGCCTGTTGGAAGCGCTGGAAAAGGCAACCCCGGAGATCCCGCAGGCCAGCTTCCCCGTGGAGGTGCAGACCGGCGGCGGATACCAGCCGCATCGGCTGGTACTGCGCACCCAGTGGAGCCGCGGCGGGCAGCGCCGCTGTGTGAGCGTGGCGGGCCAGCTGCTGCCGGAGCAGACCGAGGATGCAAAGGCGCAGCCGGATGCGCTGCTGCACAGCTCCGGAGGCTCGATGGCGGCTGTTCTGCAGCAGCTGCAGGGCGTGTTTGACCTGGTGCGTCTGGTGGACCCGGAGCGGGCCAAGGTGCTCACCCTGCACCCGGACGGCACGCTGGAAGAGCAGGCCGGTCACTGCCATGTGGTGTGGAACAAGGCCGGCCGGTGCGAGAACTGCATCTCGGCCAAGGTGTTCACCAGCAAAAAGACCCTGAACAAGATCGAATTCAATGGCGAGGACGCCTATTTTGTGCTGTCGCGCTATGTGGAGAACAACGGCCGCGGCTGCGTGCTGGAAATGGTTTCCAAGCTGTCCAACGGACGCTGGCTGGATATGGGCGGCCGCCGCATGCTGCTGGACCGCAGCGAGGACTTTGACAACAGTGCCTTCATCGATCCGCTCACCGGGGCCTACTCCCGCCGGTACTTTGAAAAGTTCCTGGCCGACAGTGAGCAGATCAACGGTGTGGTGGTCATTGACGTGGACCGCTTCAAGGCCGTGAACGACAGCTACGGCCATCTGGTGGGCGACAAGGCGCTGGAGAGCATCTCTGCGGCGGTGCAGGCCTGCCTGCGGGAGAGCGACATTCTGGTGCGCTACGGCGGCGACGAGTTTTTGCTGGTGATGCCGCAGCTGCGGCCGGAGGGGCTGCCGCTGGTGATGGACCGCATCCAGGAAGCGGTGCGGCAGGCCCGGGTGGAGAGCCACCCGGAGATCCGCCTGTCCATCAGCGTGGGCGGTGTGTGCGGCGTGCACCCGCTGCGGGAGGCCATCCGGCAGGCAGATGACCGGATGTACCAGAATAAGGCCCGCAACAAGGAATAAAAAACAGGACCCGGACACGGGGCAGGCACAAAAAGGTGCTGCCGGTATCCGGGTCTTTTTTGGTATCGGGATAAAATATGCTCAGTGCACGGCGCTGGTGCGGTGCTCCATAAGATAGGTGGCTTCCAGATCCGCGATGTGCAGTTTGACGGCAAGGGGGTACTTGTCGTAGGCTTCCGAGATGGCAAAGCAGCCGCCCCGGGCCGCATCGTCAAAGCCGCCCATGTGCCAGCGGATGGCCACGGCCTCTTCCACCTTGAGTTTCATGAAGCGCTCAATGAGGAACACGCTTTTTTCACCGTGGCCGTAGGGAAACAGGTCCTCCACGCTGTAGCTGGGCACCTTTTCCCACTGACCGGTGGTCTCGTTCTTCACGTTGCGGGTGCCGGCCTTGTAGTAGTTGGCCTTGCACAGATCGTGCAGCAATGCGCAGATGGCAAAGCTCTCCTCACTCTCGCCCTCGGTAAAAAAGGTGTCGTGCAGGGCGTGGTAGACGTTCAGGCTGTGCATGCACAGCCCGCCGGTGCAGGCACCGTGGAACCGGGTGGACGCCGGAGCCGAAAAGAAATCGGTCTTGTGATCCAGCCAGTCCAGCAGCTTTTCGCTGCCGGGGCGGGTGACATGCTGCCGGAAGATCTGCAAAAACTCCTCGCGGTCGGTCATGCTCACAGCTCCATATCTTCCAGGATGCCCTTGAGGATGGCCAGCTCGTCGTGGCTCAGGGAGATGCCCTTGCCCATGCGGGTGCCGTCCGGGGACCAGTCGCGGATGTCGTACTTGGGCTCGCCGTCGTTCCAGCTGATCAGGTTGAGCTGACGCTCCCAGCCGCGGGGACGCTGCGAGAGCACCGCAATGCGCTCGACGACTTCGTATTTGATCTCTGCCATAATGCAAAACCTGCCTTTATCTTTGTTTGCTACCATAATAAGGGAAGCGCGGCAAGATTTCAACAGGTAAAGCAAAAATTAACGGAAAATTTTTTGTGCGGCTCAGCCGTAAGGGGCGTTTTCGCGCCACTCCACAAGCTGCTGCACCGCGTCGGCGTCCTCATCCGGGGCGGGGTGGGCCGAGTGAGTGTGCTGCAGGGTGCTGAACAGCCCCGGGGCATATTGCGCCATCACACCGGGCACCTTCCCGGCCAGAAATTCCTGCGCGTTTTTCTGGCGGCAGGCGGCGGGGGTGCCGTCGGTCATGGGCACACCGGCCTGCGGAGCGCTGCCCGGTTCCGGGTGCGGAGGATTGCCGGGCATTTCCGGCGGGGGCAGCTGGGTGCCGGGTGCCGAGGGGTCTCCGGGCGGCTGGGTCGGGTCCGGCTGTTTGCCCAGCGGCGGGCTGCACCGGCTGCAGTTGGCTTCCGGCGCGGAAGAAGGCCCGGGCCGGTCCGGAAGGGCATGATGGATGAACGGCGTGAGGGAATTCATAAAAGCAGTCACCTCCTGCCGTTAGGATGCCCGGCGGCGGGGCGTTTTACACCACCAGCTCCACGGTGGAGCCGCCGGTGCGGTTTTTGTGCACCACCACCTGCCGGTCGATGCGGTCCTTCAGGGCCCCCACATGGGAGATGATGCCCACCAGCCGGTCGCCCTCGGTCAGACCGGCCAGCACCCGGATGGCCTGTTCCAGCGATTCCTCGTCCAGGCTGCCGAAGCCCTCGTCCAGGAACAGGGTGTCCAGCCGGATGCCGCCGGCGGCGCTCTGCACTTCATCCGAAAGGCCCAGTGCCAGCGCCAGCGAGGCCTTGAAGCTCTCACCACCGGACAGGGTCTTGACACTGCGGCGGGTTCCGTTGTAGTGGTCGATGACGCCAAGGTCCAGGCCGGACTGGCTGCGCTGGTTCTCGGCCCCGATGCGCTCCAGCTCGTACTGGGCATCGGTCATCTGCATCAGGCGGAGGTTGGCGTGGCGCAGGATGCGGTCGAGGTAGTCCATCTGGATGTAGGCTTCCAGTTTGATCTTCTGTTTGCTGGTCAGGGTGCCGCCGGCGGTGGCGGCCAGCGCTCCCACCCACTGGGCGCGCTGCTCCAATGCAGCGTGCTGCGCGGCGGCGGTGCGGTACTGTTCCATGATGCGGCGGTTGGGCAGCAGGCGAGCGGCCAGCTGCTTTTCCTGCCCGCGGGCGGCATCCCGTGCGGCAGTCAGTTCAGCAGCCGCTTCCCGTAAGGTTTCCGGCGGCTGAGCCGGGGCGGAACTCTGGGCCGCTGCCTGCTGGCTGCGCAGGGCATCCACAGCGGCTTTGGCGGCTGCGTAGTTCTGCTGTGCCGTGCGCAGGGCGGCTTCGGCCTGTTCCATCCCGGCGCGCAGGGCGGTGCGGTCGGCTTCCAGCAGGTCCAGCGCGGCCTGCGCCTGCGCCCGCTGGGGGTAGGGCAGGGCTTTCTGTTTGGCAAGCACCTGCTGTTCCAGTGCCTGTACGCGGGCAGACTGAGCGGCAGCGGTGCGGTCAGCCTCCTGAACCTGCTGTTCCAGCGCCGGGCGCTGGCGGGTGTGGGCCTGCCGGTCGGCTTCCAGCTGCGCCTTGCGCTGACAGTCGGCTCCGGCCTGCCGCAGGCTGGCCGTGCAGTCGGTGCGGGCGGCCTGCAGGGCGGCAGTTTCCTCGGACAGGACGGTATTCATCAGGGCGAAGGTCAGCTGCACCGGAGGTTTGCCTTCCGGCGCGGCAAAGCGCTCCGGCAGCAGGGCCTCGGCGTCCCGGCGCAGGCTGCGGCGGGCTTCGTCTGCAGCGGCAAGGGCGCTCTGGGCGGCGGCGCTGGCCGTTTGCGCGGCACGGTCGGCTTCCTCGGCGGCCTGCCGGGCCTGCTCCACCTGTACCTGCGTGGGTGCGGTGCGGGGCAGGACGGCCCGGGCCGGGTGATGGGTGCTGCCGCACACCGGGCAGGGGGCACCCTCGGTCAGCTCCTGTGCCAGCAGACCGGCCTGCGCGTCCAGAAAGGCCCGGTCCAGTGCATCCCGCCGGGCGCGGGCTTCATCCTGCCGGGCAGCGGCGGCACGGTAGGCGTCCTGTGCCCGGCGGGCCTGCCGGGCCTGTTTCTGGCTGTCGGCCAGCCGCTGGGCAAGGGCGTCCAGCGCGGTGCTGCGGGCTTCCAGCTGCGCAGCCTGATTCTGCAAAGCCAGCTGCCGGGTGGGGGCATCCACCAGCACGGCAAGGGCGGTGTCGGCCGCAGCAAGGCTGGCGTCCAGCGCTTCCAGCTGGGTGCGGCGCTTCGCGGCCAGTGCCCCGGCCAGCTGCGCGGCATCCTGTGCCTGCTTCTGCTCCCGGCACAGCGCGTCCAGCTCGTCGTAGGCGGTCAGGGCGGTGCGGGCCTGGGTCACCTGTCCGGTCAGGGCATCCAACCGGGCGGCATCCCCGGCGTGGCGGGCGCTCTCGGCTTTGGCGGCATCCAGTGCGGGCCGGGCGGCGTCCAGCGCGGCCTGTTGCTCGGCCAGCTGCCGGGCCAATTGCGCGGCCTGCCGGGCGGCTCCCAGCTGCTGCTGTATGGCATCCAGCCGGGCTTCGGTGTCGGCAAGGGATGCGGCGGCGGCCTCCTGTGCGGCCTGCTGGCGCTGCAGCAGCTCCTCCAATAAGGTCAGCGCGGTGGCAGGCTCGGTCTGGGCACAGAGGGCGGCCAGCGCGTCGGCGTCCGGGTCGTCGGGTGCGACCTGCAGCCCGGCCAGCAGGCTGTCCAGCTGGGTGTTCTGGGCCAGACGCTGCTGGTTCAGGCGGGAAGCTTCTTCCTGCAGACGGTCCTGCAATTTGGCGTACCGCTGGGTGCGGAACAGCTTGCGGAAAATGCGGCTGCGCTCCTCGGTGGAGGCATTCAGCAGCTTGGTGAACTGCCCCTGCGCGATCATGGCGATCTGGCAGAACTGGTTGTAGTCCAGCCCCAGAATGTCCAGTACGGCGGCGTTCACATCCCGTGCCTTGGTCACCGGCGGGCGGCCGTCGGCATAGGTAAGGGTGGCGTCTGCTTTTTCGGTGGTAAAGCCCTCGCCCCGCGCCTTGGGGCGGGGGTATTCCGGATTGCGGCGCACCGTGTAGCGGGCAGCGTTCACCTCAAATTCCAGCTCCACAAAGGTGGGCGTTTTGGGGTCGGCATATTGGCTGCGCAGCATGGCACCCTCCCGCACACCGCCGCTGGAGTGGTCGTAGAGCGCGTAGGTGATGGCGTCGAACAGGGTGGTCTTGCCGGCACCGGTATCGCCGGTGACAAGGTACAGGCCGCCTTTGCCCAGCTTTTCCAGTTCCAGGGTGGTCTCGGCGGCATAGGGGCCAAAAGCCGACAGGGTCAGGCGGAGCGGTCTCATGCGTCCTCCCCCTCCTTCCAGATGTCCTCAATGAGCTGCTGGCAGAACGCGGCCTGCTCATCGGTCAGGGGCTGGTTGTTCTGCAGTTCGTAAAAGGCAGCAAGATGCTGCAAGGGTGTGATGTTCTCCACCCGCTCCGGCGCGGTGATCTGCTGATCTTCGCGGGTGCGGCGGTTGTCGTAGTCCAGCCGCATCAGGTTGGGGTAGATCAGCCGCAGCTTGGCCAGTGCGTCCGGCACGTCCTGCTCATCGGTCAGGGTGATGTGCAGATAATCGTCGGTGGCGGTGCCCTCGTAGGTACGGCGGTCGGTCAGTTCCAGATAGCTGCCCCGGACCTCCCGCAGGTCGTGCAGCGGGGTCAGGGGCGCGGTGGAAATATCCACGCAGCCTTTTTCGCCCAGGTCCACAAAGGTGATGCTTTTATGCTGGTGCGCTTCCGAGAAGGAATACTTCAGCGGGGTGCCGCAGTAGCGCAGGGTGTCGCGGCCCACCTTCTGGGGGCTGTGCAGGTGGCCCAGCGCCACATAGTCAAAGGCGTCGAACAGGGCCGCGTCCACGCAGTCCAGCCCGCCCACGGAAGGCTCTTCACTCTCGCAGGCGGCGGCACCGGCCACGAACTGGTGGGCTACCAGCAGGCTGCGGTGGCCAGGGTCCGGGGTGCAGTGCCGCAGCACGCAGGCAAGGGCGTCGTTGTAGCTCTCAATGGGCTCGTCCGGCCAGACATGCCGCACGGAAGCAGGCTTCAGAAAGGGCAGTAAGTACACATCCACCGGGCCATGCTCGTCCGCAAGGCAGATGGGCTGCGGCGCACCGGAGAACACCGGGCTGACGTATACCCGGCTGGTTTCCAGTAGGGATGAACCAAAGGCCACACGGTCGGCGGAATCGTGGTTGCCGCTGATGGCAAACACCGGCAGGCCCCGGGCTGCCAGCTGGGTGAGGAACCAGTCCAGCAGGCGCACGGCCTCGGCCGGGGGGACGGGCTTGTCGTACAGGTCGCCTGCCAGCAGTACCCCGTCCACAGGGTGGGCATCCAGCAGGGCAAGAATCTGCTCCAGGATGTATTTCTGGTCCTCCAGCATGGAAAACTCGCACACCCGCTTGCCCAGATGCAGGTCGGAAAGATGCGCAAAACGCAAAAGCGAACACCGCCTTTCAGATGATTTTTACCCTATTATAGAACAACGGAGGTTTCTTTCGCAACGGGATGGAAACAAAAGGCTGCCGAAAAAACTCCCTCAGTCATCGCTGGCGCGATGCCAGCCCCCTCGGAGATGGGGCCTCTGACGAAACCGGAACGATTTCCGTTCTGCCAAAGGCTCCCTCTGTGAGGGAGCGGGCAAATCCGAAGGATTTGACTGAGGGAGTTCTAGGAGAAAATTATTTTAAATCGTAAACTCAGAACAGCTTTTCCCAGGTGGCCTGGCCCACGCTGCCGTCCGCCGTCAGGCCGCTGCGCCGCTGGTACCGCTGCACGGCGGCTGCGGTGGCGGCTCCGTACCGGCCGTCTGCGTTCAGACGCTCACCCAGAGAGTTGAGCTTCTGCTGCACCAGCCGCACGGTGCCCCCGGAGGCTCCACTGCGGAGGGGGATACCGGGGTAGGGCACATGGAGGCCATGCTTGGCGGTGTACTGGGTGTACAGCACGTTCCAGGTGTTGGCACCCACCTTGCCGTCCACGTTCATTTTGTTTTTCAGCTGGAACTCCTTTACGGCGTTCTCGGTGGAAAGACCGAACCTTCCGTCCGCCTTCAGGGGGTCATGCCAGGTGCAGGCATCACGGACACCGTTGAGCCAGGTCTGCACCAGGGCCACATCCGGGCCGGAGGAGCCCCGATGGAGCAGGGAATAATAAGCAGGGATCGCCATAGGATCACACGCTCCTTTCCCTCCATGCTATGCGGCAGGGGAGGGCAGCGTCACCCGGCCAGCACCCGGGTGGTGCGGGAAGCAGTGTGCCGGTTCCACCAGTCCACGAAGCGCAGGCGCAGGATGTAGTCCCCGCACACCAGATCGTTTTCTTCCGGCAGGGCATAGCCGCCGCAGGCGGCACGGCACAGCCCGGGGTACAGCACGCACCACCAGTTTTGCCCGCTGCCGGAGCCGATGGTGATGCGCACCGCATCGTACCGCCCGGCGGGCAGGCAGCCGCCGGTATACTGCCGGGCCGGGAAGTACATGTTGACCAGCTGCACCTGCACCGGGGCGTCCACCCCGCACCGGGCCAGCGCGTGCCGGGCGGCAAGCTGCAAAGTGAACAGGTTCCGGGCCGCCCAGCTGCGGGCGTCGGTCTGGTTCCCGGCGGGACAGGCAGCGTCCAGACAGGCCAGCACGGCGTCCCGCACCCGGAGCTTGGCGCTCTGGTCGGCCACGGAATCACTGGCAGCGCGGATGTGCAGCCGCAGGGTATCGGCACATACCGCATCGCCGGTGTGCAGCTGGGTGCGGCCCCAGGCCGCCGCCTGCCACAGGCTGCACAGCAAAAGTCCGAGCGCAAGGCAGATGCATAGGTGCTGCATCTGCCGCCGGGAAAGCATCTTACCCATAAAAAAACAGACCCTTCTTCTGGAAATGATATCCAGAGGATGGGCCTGTAAAAGGTGATTTATACAGCTGCTTCGAGCGAATGCGAGATGACTGAGAGGGTCCTCAGTTCTTCAGCGACTGCATGGGAGCCGGCAGGCGGCCGCCGCGGTTGATGAACACCGAGGGGTCGTGGCTGTTGACCGGCATGATGGGGCCGTAGCCCAGCAGGCCGCCGAAGTCCAGCACCTCGCCGGCCTTGCGGCCGATGGCGGGGATCACACGCACAGCGGTGGTCTTGCTGTTCACCATGCCGATGGCGGCTTCGTCGGCGATCAGGGCACTGATGACGGCCGGGGTGGTGTCGCCGGGGATGATGACCATGTCGATGCCCACCGAGCAGACGGCGGTCATGGCTTCCAGTTTTTCAATGGTCAGGCAGCCGATCTCGGCGGCGTGGATCATGCCGGCATCCTCACTGACCGGGATAAAGGCACCGGACAGGCCGCCCACATGGTTGGAGGCCATCACGCCGCCCTTCTTCACGGCATCGTTCAGCAAGGCCAGGCAGGCGGTGGTGCCGCAGCAGCCGCAGGTCTCCAGACCCATTTCTTCCAGAATGTTGGCCACACTGTCGCCAATGGCCGGGGTGGGGGCCAGCGACAGGTCGATGATGCCGGCAGGCACACCCAGGGCCTTGGAGGCAAGGTTTGCCACCAGCTGGCCCACGCGGGTGATCTTGAAGGCGGTGCGCTTGACCAGCTCGGCCACCTGGTCGATGGGAGCATCCTTGGGCAGCCGGGCCAGGGCGGCACGGACAGCACCGGGGCCGGAAACGCCTACATGGATCTCGCAATCCGGCTCACCGGGGCCGTGGAAGGCACCGGCCATGAAGGGGTTGTCCTCCGGGGCGTTGCAGAACACCACCAGCTTGGCAGCACCGATGCACTGACGGTCGGCAGTCAGCTCACTGGCCTTTTTGACAGCCTCGCCCATGAGCTTGATGGCGTCCATGTTCAGGCCGGCCTTGGTGGCGCCGATGTTCACAGAGCTGCACACGATGTCGGTCTCGGCCAGGGCACGAGGAATGGACTCGATCAGGCGGCGGTCACCGGCAGAAAAGCCCTTGTGCACCAGAGCACTGTAGCCGCCCACAAAGTTCACGCCCACCTTCTTGCCGGCAGCGTCCAGGGTCTTGGCAAAATCCACCGGGTCTGCCTCCGGGCAGGCACCCAGCAGCATGGCAATGGGGGTAACGCTGATGCGCTTGTTGATGATGGGAATGCCGTACTCGGCACTGATGTGCTCCACGGCAGGCACCAGGTTGGCAGCCTTGGTGGTGATCTTGTTGTAGATATTCTCGCAGGCCTTTTTGGGGTCCGGGTCGATGCAGTCCAGCAGGCTGATGCCCATGGTCACCGTGCGGACGTCCAGGTTGTCCTGGGTGAACATCTCGATGGTCTCAAGAATATCACCGGTGTTAAACATACTCATAGCAGTGTTGTACTCCTTTGCTCGGTCAGATGGTGTGCATGGCGTCAAAAACTTCCTGCCGGGTCACGTTGATCTGCATCTTCATCTCAGCAGCCAGGGCATCGGTGCGGCGGTGCAGTTCCTCGTGGCCTACGTTGCAGTGGCTCAGGTCCACCAGCATGATCATGGCAAACATCCCCTGCAGGATGCTCTGGGTCACGTCCTCGATGTTGATGTTCAGCTCGCTGCACAGGCCGGAGACCTTTGCCACCACGCCCACAGTGTCGTGTCCCATGACAGTAATAAATGCTTTCATCGTTTCCACCCTCGTTTTCTTGTGATTGGATCGTGCCGCAAAAAGAGCCAGCACACGGTTACTCTTTCAGTATAGCAGATTTGGCAAAATTTGAACACACTTTTTGTAAAAAAGAGCAGATTGCGGGTGCAAAAGACATTCTATGCAAAAAATGGTGTGCATTCCGGCAGGGCTTGTGCTATACTTATATTTAATTTCCCGTAGGGACCTGCAAAAAGGGCTTTTCTGTGGGATTCCGTGTAGAGGGACAAGAAGGAGTATACAACAATGGAACAGCTTTTGAAGATTCTGGAAGACAACGCGCGGCTGCCCATCGAGGACATTGCCACCATGCTGAACAAATCCCCCGCCGAGGTGGCGGCCATGATCGACCTGGCCCGCGCGCAGGGCATCATCAAGGGCTACAAGACGCTGGTGGACTGGGAAAAGGCCGGGGTCAACCGGGTGGAAGCCGTCATCGAGCTGAACGTCAGCCCCAAGAAGAGCCGCGGCTTTGACGAGATCGCGGCCACCATCGCGGCCTTTGACGAGGTGGAGAGCGTGCTGCTGATGAGCGGCGGTTACGACCTGCAGCTGGTGATCAAGGGACAGACCTTCCAGGAGATCGCCCTGTTTGTGGCAAAGCGCCTGAGCCCGCTGGATGACGTGCTGTCCACCGCCACCCACTTTGTGCTGCGCACCTACAAAAAGGAAGGCCGCCTGTATCAGGACGATGAAATTGATGAAAGAGAGTGCACGGTGCTGTGATGGACTACGATAAACTGATCGCGCCTGCCGCCAAGGCCATGCGCCCCTCCGGCATCCGCAAATTCTTTGATCTGGCCGCCGAGATGCCGGAGTGCATCAGCCTGGGCGTGGGCGAACCGGACTTCAAGACCCCCTGGGCCGTGCGAGAAGCCGGCATCGAGAGCCTGGAGCACGGCCGTACCCGGTACACCTCCAACGCTGGCTTAAAGGAGCTGCGGGCCGAGATCAGCCGCTATCTGGAGCGGCGCATGGGCCTGCGGTACGACCCCATGCGGCAGATCCTGGTGACGGTGGGCGGCAGCGAAGCCATTGATATGTGCATCCGCACCCTGATCCAACCCGGGGATGAGGTGATCATCCCGGAGCCCTGCTTCGTGTGCTACGAGCCCATCACCACCCTGTCCGGCGGCGTTCCGGTCCATGTGGCCTGCCGCCAGGAGGACGAGTTCCGCCTGCGCGCCGACGCCCTGAAGGCGGCCATCACCCCCCGGACCAAGCTGGTGATCATGCCCTTCCCGAATAACCCCACCGGCGCGGTGATGGAGCGGGAGGACTTGGAAGCCGTGGCCGAGGTGCTGCGGGACACCAATGTGATGGTGCTGTCGGATGAGATCTATGCGGAGCTGAACTATGGCCTGCGGCCCCATGTGTCCATTGCCTCCCTGCCGGGCATGGCAGAGCGCACCATCGTGGTCAACGGCTTCTCCAAGAGCTACGCCATGACGGGCTGGCGGCTGGGCTACGCCTGCGGCCCGGAACCCATCATCAAGATCATGACCAAGATCCACCAGAGCGCCATCATGAGCGCCCCCACCACCAGCCAGTATGCCGCCATCACGGCCCTGCGGGACTGCGACGGCGAGATCGACCGCATGCGCGACGAGTACAACATGCGCCGCCGTCTGGTGGTGCGTTCCTTCAACGACATGGGCCTGACCTGCTTTGAGCCCCGGGGAGCCTTTTACGCCTTCCCCTGCATTCGGTCCACCGGCATGAGCAGCCAGGAGTTCTGCACGAAGCTGCTGGAAGAAAAGCATGTGGCCATCATCCCCGGTGACGCCTTTGGTGCCTCCGGCGAGGGCTACTGCCGGGTGTCCTATGCCTACAGCGTGGAGCACCTGACCGAGGCGCTCAAGCGCATCCGGGAGTTCCTGCAGGAAAACGGCCTGGTTCAGGGCAACTGAGGAGGGAATGCTCCATGCGAAAGCAGAATGTGGTGACCGTTCTGGCCCCGGCAAAGCTCAATCTGGCGCTGGACGTGGTGGGCCTGCTGCCCAATGGCTACCATGATCTGGACATGACCATGCAGGCCATCACCCTGTACGAGCGGGTGGTGCTGCGCCGCAGCCCTTACCTGAATCTGCGGCTGCCGGGCAGTCTGGTGGCTCCCAACAACAAAAATACCGCCATCAAGGCGGCGCTGGCGTTTTTCCACTACACCGGCCTGCTGGCGGGGGTGGACATCACTATTTATAAGAATACCCCGGTGCGGGCAGGCATGGCCGGCGGCAGCGCCGATGCCGCCGCCGTGCTGGTGGGCCTGAACGAGCTGTACGGTGCCCGGCTCTCCATGAGCGAGCTGTGCGCACTGGGCGCGTCCATTGGCGCAGATGTGCCCTTTGCCCTCATGGGCGGCACCTGCCGGGTGCAGGGCGTGGGCGACCTGCTCAAACCCCTGCCGCCGGTGCCGGACTGCTGGTTCACGGTGGTGATGCCGGATTACGGCGTTTCCACCCCGGAGGCCTTTGCCGCCTACGACAAGGTGGGCAGCATGGTGCACCCGGACTGTGAGACCCAGGAAGCCGCCGTCCGCGCTGGAGATCTGGACGCGGTGTGCGCCGCTGCCGGCAACGCCCTGGAAGAGTGCAGCGGTGCCAAGGACACCGGGGCCATCAAGGCTCTGCTGCGTGAAAAGGGCGCTGTGACGGCTCTGATGACCGGCAGTGGGTCGGCGGTGTTTGGCATCTTCCGGGATGAGACATCCGCCCGCGCCGCAGCAGTGGCGGCAAAGCACCGCTGGAAGCAGGTGTACACCGCGCAGCCGGACAAGGGCGGCGCGCGGGTCGTCTGATCTGTCCATGAATAAACCTCTTTCCCACGGGGCAGAATGGCTCCAAGGGAAGGAGGTCTTTTTTGTGCAGACCTTTTATAAAATCTGCCTGATCCTGATGATCGTGGGCGGCATCAACTGGGGCCTTGTGGGCTTGTTCCAATTCGACTTCGTGGGCTGGCTGCTGGGCGGCAGCGCCTCCATCTGGTCCCGTATCGTGTTCACGCTGGTAGGTCTGGCGGCCCTGTGCGGCATCCCTGGGCTGTTCACCGAGGAAACCGAGGAATAACAGAACGGCTGCTGCACAATAGCGTGCAACAGCCGTTTTATAGCGTACAGATGTGCAAATCTTAAAAAACAGCCTTGACAAGCATTTTTCACTATGCTATATTACTGGCAGTAAGCAGGGCACTCCCGTGGTGGGGGTGTCCTGCTTTTGTGTAAGAATCGGTCTGTTTTACCAGTCGTTATCCCCATCGTCCCACCCCACCAGGTCCGGCAGGGTGAGGGTCTCGTCCGAGCAGCGGGTCCGGGGACCTTCCGGCCCGGCGGCCAGGGTGGAGGCGACCTCCCGGGCGATCTCCCGGATGGCGGTGCAGTCCTCCGGCAGATCGGTCTGGCTGCGGCCGGAGTGGATGAACAAGATCTTGCCCAGGTGCCCCACCACCAGCGTCAGCGGTAAAATCTGCGGGGCAGAGCTGTCATAGCGGTAGCCCTGCTCCTTTGCAGTCTTGTAGATGCGCTGGGCGGCAAAACTCCAGCTCCGCAGGCCGCGGGCCTGCTCCACGCCCAGATAGCTGTACAGCACGCCCGGGGCGTCGCAGATGATGGGAAACGGAAATTCAGCCCCCTGGGTGGCCTGTGCCACTGTCCGGGCCGAGGAGCGCACCACGCAGGCCAGCCGGACGCCCCGCAGGCGGGCGTAGGTCTTGAGGTAATGGGTCAGATATTCCCGCGTGACCGGGTGGTCAAAAGCGGGCAGAAAGATCATGACCAGAGGCTGCTCCCCTTCACACAGGGCGTAGAAATCGTTGCCGGGCTTTGTAGGGGTGTCGAAAGTAAAACGGGGGATCGAAGTGCCCACCAAGTGCTCAGAACTCATGCTGCAATTGCACATCCTTTCCGGCTTGCCGCGCACCGGAGCGCACAGTGCCCGGTGCAAATGTTCCGATATAAAAAAATCCACACACTGTCCCGGCAGGGGGCAGCGGTGGATCAAAACCTATAAAAGATCCCGCCCGGTCGTCTGCGGCCAATCAAACCTACCCTTGCGGACAGGTGGGTGCCCTGTCGCCGGTTTCACGCTTCCTCATCGAGCCTCCATGGTCGACCCATGGCGGGGAGGTCTGCATTCCACCGGAGAACTCCGGGCTCCCGTTGAATGATTAGTAGGATCATATAAACCGCAACAAATCGAGCCGGGCAGGAAGTCTTGCCTGGTAATTTGGGGGAGGAAAACGATCAGTCGATCTCGTAATCGTCGCTCAGGCGCTGCTCAAACAGCTTGCTGACCTCCAGCAGAGTCTCGTCGTCCTCTACCACGTCCAGATATTCGCCTTCGTCGTCCTCGCCAACGCTCAGGATCACCAGCTGGGCATCCTCTGCGTCCTCTTCATTTTCGGTGTATTCCACCACAGCCAGATAATGCACGCCCTTGTGGTCCAGTGCGTCGATCACCTCAAAGGTGACCTCGTTGCCGTCCTCGTCCTCAAGGGTCATCAGGTCGGGCTGATATTCCTCGTCCTCGGTATTCGGGTTCTTGATTTCGTCAGACATAGATCGTGTCTCCTGTATCGTGTCATAAGACGGGCTTTTGTGTACCGGCCCGTCCGGTCTGCATATAGTGTAGCGTTTTTTTGCCTGCTCGTCAAGATGCTTTTTCGCACAGAAATTGCTTTGCAAATTTTCACCAGTTTGCTCTCGCACTGCGGCACGGAATATGGTATACTATAGCTCTGGAATTTTTTCGTGTCCGGCGGGCACGTCTGATACAGCATATGGAGCGAGGGGGAAAACTATGCGTAAAAAACGATGGGTGGCACTGGCACTGGCCGCGGTGCTGGCACTGGCGGGCTGCAGCTTTGGCGGTTCCGGCGGGGGCGGCACCACGGTACAGAAGATCGACCGCCCGGCGGTGGAGTCGGCGGAAGAGCAGTTCACCCACCCGGCGGCAGGGGACACCGTGGCGGTGTTCGACACCTCGGCGGGCGTGTTCAAGGCAGTGCTCTTCCCGGACAAGGCCCCGCAGGCCTACGACAACTTTACCGGCCTTGTGCAGCAGGGTTATTACAACGGCCTGACCGTCTCCCGTGTGGAGAGCGGTTTTGTGGTGGAGGCCGGGCAGGGCACCGACGGAAAAGGCACCACCATCTGGAGCGGCAGCCGCTACCCGGCGGAGACCACCGACAGTCTGCACCACTACTCCGGTGCGCTGTGCATGGGCGTGGATGCTTCCGGCGAGTGCGCCAGCGTGTTCTATGTGGTGCAGACCCTGCCGGGGGACCAGTCGGTGACCCAGGAGCTGGTGGACAAGATGAACGCCTCGGGCTACCGTGCCGAGGTGGTGGCCGCTTACCAGACCGTCGGCGGCGCACCCTATCTGGACTACACCGATACCGTGTTCGGGCAGGTGTACGAGGGCATGGACGTGGTGGACACCATCGGCCAGACCGGTGTGGACGAAAACCAGAAGCCCACCGAGGACATCATCATCAACAGCGTGAGCATTGAAACGTATCAGTGAACAAAAGGGCACCTGCCATATGACAGGTGCCCTTTGTGCTGCGCCCCTTTTTCGTGAAAACATTCTTTCTACATCAGATCTCCCCGGGGTGTTCCTTGCGCCAGGCAAGGTAGTCGTCCAGGATCACCGTGGCGCTGACGGAATCCAAAATCTCCTTGCGGCGGCTGCCAAAGGTGCCGCTCTCGTCCAGCAGGTCGGCGGCGGCGCAGGTGGTCTGGCGCTCGTCCCACATGCGCACCGGCAGGCCGCTCCAAAGCTCCACGGTCTTTGCCAGCTTGCGGCTCTTGGCGGCACGCTCGCCCTCGGTGCCGTCCATGTTCAGCGGCAGACCGATGACGATGAGCTCGGCCTCGATCTCTTTGGCCACCTCGCACACCCGCGCGGCCACCTTGTTGCGGGCCTTGAGGGTGATCTGCGGGGTGATGGGCGTGGTCAGGAATTCGGTGTGGTCGCAGGTGGCAAGGCCGGTGCGGCTGTCTCCGTAATCAACGGCTAGGATCTTCATGCAAACGTCCTTTCTGTGCAGTCTTTTTTCTCAGTGTACCACAGCCGCCGCCCCATTGCAAAGAAAACCGTAGTTTTGCAGGCGGTTTCGTGTTACAATAACGGCAGGACATCCCAAACGACAAAGGAGGAAACAGCATGCTCAAACTGGTTCTGGGCGGCTCCGGCAGCGGCAAGACCACCCTGCTGTACGCCCGCATCAAGGCGCGGGCCGAGGCCGGGCAGCGCAGCATTCTGCTGGTGCCGGAACAGTTCACCTCCAGCACCGAGGGCCGCATCTACCGGGAACTGGGGGACGCGCTCTCCGGCATGGTGGACAGCTATTCCTTCACCAGCCTGGCGGAGCACATCCTTTCGGCCGAGGGCGGTGCAGCGGTGCAGACCCTCTCGGATGCGGGCCGTGCTGTGCTGGTGCGCCGCACGCTGGAAGAGCTGCAGGACACGGTACAGTATTATTACCGCCACCGGCGCAGTGCGGCGTTCTGCCAGATGGCCGCTGAGACCATCGACGAGCTGAAAAGCGCCGGGCTTTCGGGGCAGCAGCTGTACCGGCTGGCCCAGGGATGCGGTTCCGGCAGCGGCAAGCTCACCGAGCTGGCACTGATCCTGCAGGGCTATGAAACGCTGCTGGCCAGCACCGGTATGGACCCCTCCGACCGGCTGGAACTGGCGGCGGACCGGCTGGAAGCGGCCCTTGCCCGGGGCAGCCTGCCGGAGTTTTTGCAGGACCGGGCCGTGTTCATTGACGAATTCGATACCTTCAACGCCCCCAAAAAGCGGCTGCTGGCGGCACTGCTCACGGCACTGCCGCAGGTGACGGTGGCCCTGTGCGATGACGGCACCCCGCTGGTGCCGGGGGACACTGGGCTGTTTGCCGGTGCCAAGTTGGTGGCCGCACAGCTGCGACAGCTGGCCCGCAAAAGCGGCACCGAGGTCCATGCTCCGGAGCTGCTGCGGCAGGACCTGCGCCACAAGGATGCACCGGGCCTTGCCGCGGTGACCCGGCTGCTGGAAGGCGGCAGCGCGGAAGAAACGCAGGCACCGGAGGTGCGGCTGTTCCCGGCAGCCAGCCGGGAGGAGGAAGCCCGGTGCGCGGCGGCCGCCATCCGCCGCCTGATGCGGAAGGGCGTGCGGTGCGGCAAGATCGCCGTGGTCTGCCGCGACATTGCAAAATACCGGGCGGCCGTGCGGTATGAGTTCCGCATGGCGGACATCCCGCTGTACTGCGACGAGCCCACGACCCCGGAGTTCAGTGCCCCGGCTACGGCGGTGCGGGCCTTGCTGGCCCTGCTGCGGGGTGCGGACATGACCGAGCAGCTTACCGTGCTGGCCAAGACCGGGCTGTGTGCGCTGTCGGAAGAGCAGGTGTGTGCGTTGGAAAACTATGCCTACACCTGGTCGCCCAATGCGGCGGCCTGGCGGGCCGAATTCACCAAAAACCCAAAGGGCTTTGGTGAAAACGAGCTGACCGACGAGGACCGGCAGAATCTTGCCTGGGCCGAGGACGCCCGCCGGAAGCTGGTGGACGCCGTGGACACCCTGCGCGGAAAGGTGAAGGGCGGCAACGCGGAGCAGATCAGCCGGGCTGTTTATTTCTGCCTGAAGGAGCTGGGGGCCGAGGAACAGCAGGCCGGGCTGGTGGAGGATATCCGCGCGGCACGGGGCATCCCGGCGGCGGAGGAAGCCGCCCGCGAGTGGAACGTGGTGATGCAGCTGCTGGACGAGATGGCCAGCCTGCTGGGGCAGCAGAGCGTGACTGTGGCCGAGTACGAGGACCTGTTCGGCCTGCTGCTGCGTTCGTCCGACCTGGGGCATATCCCCCAGACACTGGACGCTGTGGTGCTGGCCAGCGCGGGCAAGATGCGTCTGGACGCGCCGGATTATGTGTTCGTGCTGGGGCTGGCAGAAGGGGAGTTTCCCTGTGCACCGGCTGAGAGCGGCCTGCTGACCCACGCCGACCGTGACGCACTGATGGCCCAGCAGGTGGAACTGCCGGACTGCTTTGAGAACCGGGTCATCCGGGAGCAGGTGTGTTTTTATAAAGCGCTCACTGCCCCGGCAAAAGGGCTGTGGCTCAGCTGGCCCAAGGGACAGGGCCAGACCCTGTGCGCGGCGGTGGAGCCCCTTGTGGATGCACTGCACCCGGCTGCCCCGGAACTGGAGCTGACCGACCTTGCTGCCACCCCGGCGGACGGTCTGGACACGCTGGGCGGCGGCTGGCTGCTCACCGATGTGGAGCGCGCCAGCCTGACCGAGGCCCTGCACACCCCCGGTGCCGGGCAGCCGAAGGGCCTTGCCTTGCTGCACCGCATGGAAGAGAACCCGCCCCGGCAGGTGTACGACCTGCCCGCGCTGGAAACGCTGCTGGGCCGGAGGCTCCGCGTCTCGCCCAGCCAGCTGGAAAAATACTATACCTGCCGGTACGGCTATTTCTTGCAATATGTGCTGGGGCTGAAGCCCCGCAAACGGGCGGAGCTTTCCGCCGACCAGAGCGGCACCCTGATGCACTGGGTGCTGCAGATGGCACTGGACCCCCACCCGGGGCCGGACAACCCCTGTGCGGCCCTGCAGCCCTATCTGGAACTGGATGACGAAGCCATGGCCACGCTGGCCGGGCTGCTGGTGGACGAATATGCAAAGCGCTTTCTGCCGGAGGACACGGCCCGCTTTGCCTACCTGCTCTCCCGGCTGAAAAAGAGCATGACCGGCCTGCTGTGCTACCTGCGGGACGAACAGAACCAGTCCCGGTTCCGTCCGGTGGCCTGTGAGCTGAAGATCGGCAGCGGGGCCGATGCCGTGCCCGGGCAGCTGTATCACCTGTCGGACGGGCGCACCGTGCAGCTCATCGGTACGGTGGACCGCGCCGACGAGTGGGTGGAAGAGGACGGCACCCGCTGGGTGCGGGTGGTGGACTACAAGACCGGCACCAAGAAACTGGACCTGAAAGAAGTGTACTGCGGGCTGGACTGCCAGATGCTGCTGTACCTGTTCAGCCTGACCCGCGACCCCAGCGGACGCTTTACCGGGGCGGAACCGGCGGGCGTGCTGTATCTGCTGGCCGACCCCGCCCCGGAGACCACCACCCGCGAAAAGGCCGCCCGCAGCGTGGAATATCAGCTGGACGGTCTGGTGCGGGACGAACAGAAGGTGTTCGATGCCATGGACGCGGATGAGACGGGCCGGTATCTGCCCTTCGGCTACCGCAACGGCGCACCCAGCCCTTACCAGAAGGACAAGCGTGCTGACATCGCCAAGCTCAACCGCATCCGGCTGCATCTGGATGACCTCGTCACCCGGATGGGGGAGCAGCTGTACGGCGGGCAGATCGCTGCCGAGCCGCTGGTGGTCAGCACCAACCGCAGCCCCTGTGCCTGGTGCGATTATGATTTTATCTGCTGCCATGAGACCGGCATCGGGGAGCGGGGCCTGGAAGCCCCGGCAAAGCCCTTTGAGCCGGAAGCAGCAGAGGATGAGGAGGAACCGACATGAGCGAACCCAGATGGACGCCTGCCCAGCGTGCCGCCATCGACGACCGGGGCGGGGCGCTGCTGGTGAGTGCGGCGGCAGGCAGCGGCAAGACGGCTGTGCTGACGGAACGTGCCGTGCGCCTCATCACTGACCCGGAACACCCGGTGGATGCTGACCGGCTGCTCATCGTTACCTTTACGAATGCGGCGGCGGCGGAGCTGCGGGCCCGCATCGGGCAGGCACTGCTGCGCCGCTGCCAGCAGGAGCCGGGCAACACCGCCCTGCGCCGTCAGCGCATGCTGCTGCAGCGTGCACCCATCTGCACCATGGACGCGTTCTGTCTGGACCTGCTGCACAAGCATTTTCAGGCGCTGGATATCCCGCCGGATTTTGCCCCGGCAGACCCCGGCAGCGTGGAGCTGCTGCGCACGGCGGCACTGGCCGAAACGCTGGAGTATGCCTACGCGGACCCGGATTTCTGCGCCTTTGCCGACCTGTACGGCAAGGGCCGCACCGACAAACCGGCGGGGGACACCATCCTGCAGGTGTATGATTTCCTGCGGGCACTGCCGGACTACGACCGCAAGCTGGACGAATTTCTGGCTCCATGGCAGCAGGAAAACGGCTTTGACGCCACCTGCTGGCATGACTTGCTGTTGGCGCAGGCAGCCCGCGATGCAAAGGCGGCCCGCGAGCTGCTGTGCGCCGCCCAGCAGGACTGCCGGGAGGACTATGCCCAGGAAATGGCGGAGGCCGGAGAAAAAAACACCCCGGCGGCCATCCGGAAAGCGGAAGCGGCGGTGGCCGAAAAATACGCCGACGCGCAGGGCCGTCTGGAACGCTCTGCCGCCCTGCTGGGCGAGGTGGAGCGGCTGGCACAGGCAGGGGAGTGGACGCCTCTGTACGACCGGCTCACCCCTTTTGTGCTGGGCATGGAAGAGCAGCCCGGCCTGAAGGGTATGAAAAAACGGCTGAAGGGCGACCACAAGACGGCCATCAAGACCCGTGCTGACGAGGCCGCCGACCTGTTTGCTCAGATCACGGAGCTTGTCTCCTGCAGCGAGGAAGAAGCGGAAGCCGACCGGCAGGCGGCACTGCCCCGGCTGCAGGCCCTGTTTGCGGCGGTGCGGGATTTCGACGCCCGGTTCTCGGCCAAAAAGTGGGAGCGCAAGCTGCTGGAATTCAGCGACTTTGAACACTTTGCCCTGCGGCTGCTGCGCAGCCCGGACGGCACCCCCACCCCGCTGTGCGGGAGCATCCGGCAGAACTATGCTGCCGTGATGGTGGACGAATATCAGGACACCAATGCTTTGCAGGATGCCCTGTACCGCTGCCTTGCCTCCCCGGCGGGGGATGACCTCTTTCTGGTAGGCGACCTGAAGCAGAGCATCTACCGCTTCCGGCAGGCCGACCCCAGCATCTTCCGGGAAAAGCTGGACCGCTGGCCGGCCCTGCCCGGCGGGGCGGCCCGCCCGCGCCCGCCGGAGGGTACTGCCGGGCAAAACGCCCTGCTGGCGCTGGACGCCAATTTCCGTTCGGCCCCGCAGGTGGTGGAGGGCATCAACTTCATTTTTGAGCAGCTCATGACCCCGCAGCTGGGCGATACCGCTTACGGCGATGGGCAGCGGCTGGTGTGCGGCGCACCGGGGGACTACCCCGGCAGAGTGGAAGCACAGTTTCTGCCGGACGATGAAGCGGAGACGGACGCAGCATGGATCGCCCGGCGCATCGAAGAATTGGTGGCCGCCGGAGAGCCGGTGCGGGAGGGCAGCACGACCCGCCCGGTGCAGTACGAGGACTGCTGCATCCTGCTTTCGGCCCGCGGGGACTTCCCGGCCTATGTGGAAGCTCTCACGGCCCGGGGCATCCCGGTGTATGCCGACGCCCGGGAAAACCTGATGGAAGCACCCCACATCCGGCCGCTCATCTCGCTGCTGAAGGTCATCGACAACCCGGCGCAGGACATCTATCTGGCTGCGGCCATGCTGGGGCCGGTGTTCGGCTTTACGGATGACGACCTGGTGCGGCTGCGGGCACAGAGCGCCGCGCTGCAGAAGGAACAGAACGCCGGAAATGCCGGAAAGCCCGCCCGCATGAGCCTGTACGGTGCGCTGCTGCTGGCGCGGCAAGGCCCGGCGGAGGATCCCTTCACCCAAAAGGTGAACGATTTTTACGACAAGCTCACGGCTCTGCGGCAGATGGCCCGCAGCGTGCCTGCAGAGCAGCTGCTGGAAGAAATTTTTGCCACCACCGGCTACCTTGCCGCACTGGGGGTGACCGAGAACGGTGCCCGCCGCCGGGAGGATGCCCGGCGGTTCGCCTCTTTCTGCGCGGCGTCCGGTGCGGGCGGCATCTCGGCACTGGTGCGCGCCATCGACGCGGCGGCGCTGGCCGGTTCCACCGGACAGGACACCACCCCCGGCGGGGCAAGGCCCGGCTGTGTGACCGTGATGACCATCCACCGCTCCAAGGGCCTGCAGTTCCCGGTGGTGTTCGTGGCCGATACCGGGCGGCGGTTCAACGCGGCCGATACCCGGCAGCCGGTGCTGCTGCACCGGGAATACGGGGCTGGCCTGCGGCTGCGGCCGGAACAGGGCGAGGGCGCCTATAAAACGGCGGCCTACACCGCGCTAGCCGAGGTGCACGGGCAGGAGCTGCGCAGCGAACAGATGCGCCTTTTGTATGTGGCCCTGACCCGCGCACAGGACAGGCTCATCCTCACGGTGCCGCTGGGCATCGGCAAGACCGCGAACCCCTTTGCCAAAGCGGCGGCGTTTCTGGCGGCGGGAGCGGGCTCCACCCTGCACGGGCAGGCAAACTGCTTTGCCGACTGGCTGCGGGCGGCGCTGCTGGTGCACCCCTGCGGCGGGCCGCTGCGGCAGCTGGCGGGCAATCTGGAGCTGCCCTTTGCGGACACCCGCAGCACGGTGACTATCACCCTGCCGGAAACAGCGCAGCCGGAACAGGAACAACAGCCTGAGGAGCTGGAACCGCAAGCCCCGGCGGCCGCAGACCCGGCCCTTGTGGAACAGCTGCGGGCGGGCTTTGCCTGGCAGTACCCGGCGGCAGCCCTTGCCCGGGTGCCTGCCAAGGTCAGCGTGACCAGCATCGTGCACAAGGCGGAGCAGACCACGCTGGAGCGGCCGGGCTTCCTCTCCAAAGACGGCCTGACCGCCGCCGAGATGGGCACGGCCCTGCATGCATTTCTGGAGCACGCCGATTTTGCGGCGCTGGCAGAGGCAAAAGCAGCCGGGACGCTGGACGAAGCCATCGGAGCGGAACGTGACCGGCAGGCGGCTGCACAGCTCACCGCACCGGAGATCGCCGCAAAGCTGGATGCTGTGCGCATCCGCCGCTTTGTGCAGAGCGAGGCCTTTGCAAAGATCTGCGCGGCACAGCAGGTGCTGCGGGAGCTGGCATTCATCACGGCACTGCCCGCCGCCGAGGTGCTTGCCGCCCAGGGAAGTACGGCCCCGGACACGGCCCCGGAAGCGCAGGTGCTGGTGCAGGGCATCGCAGACCTTGTGCTGGTGTACCCGGACCATCTGGAACTGCTGGACTACAAGACCGACCGCCGCAAAACAGCCGCGGATTTTGTGCGGGCCTACAAACCCCAGCTGGACCTGTACGCGCTGGCCGTCGGCAAACGCTTTGCCCCGAAGCCGGTGACCTATAAAGGCATCTACTCGCTGGAACTGGGCAGGTTGATCGAGGTATGAGGACGATTCATATTTTTCTCGTAAAACGCATAAAAAGTGCTTGACAGGCCCCTGCAGCTGTGGTAGAATAACCGAGTAAAGAAAGCAGCTACGGCCTGTGCCGCGCTCGCCTTGTGGGGTCAGAATCCCCGGGCTATACCCAAGTGCATCTGTTCTTTGAGCAGATCGCGGCTTTGTGTGAATTTTGCGCGGCTGTCCAGAAACTGGGCGGCCGCGTTTTCTATTGCCAATATTGCAACACTATGGATTTTGTTTGGAGGTGCATTCATTA
>UMHS01042582.1_pt1 | contig 32690 bp, 33 predicted proteins | sample 1965611 | NCBI WGS metagenome assembly UMHS01 (sample SAMEA4836106, study PRJEB28245) | human gut metagenome | biome: gut microbiome; material: fecal sample | place: Denmark | collected 2008
GGTCGGTCGCCCCGGCGCGGCGGAGCACGGCGCGAATGTGGGCGGCGACCTCGAGCGGGTCGAACGGCTTGGCGATGAAGGCGTCCGCCCCGGCATCGAGCCCCACGATCTTGTCGGCCGTCTGCGTACGCGCCGAGACGACGAGCACGGGCATCGAGCTCGTCCGGCGCAGCTCCCTGATGAAGTCGTATCCGTTCATCCGGGGCATCATGATGTCGACGAGCGCCACGTCGGCGGTGCGCCCGCGCAGCAGCTCGAGCGCCTCGACGCCGTCTTTCGCCGAGATCACGTCATAGCCCCCGCCCGTGAGATAGAGCTCGAGCAGCTCCACGATGTCTGCATCGTCTTCGACGACAAGGACCGTCCCGCCCATCGGACCACCTCCCGCCGCCATCCTACCGAGGGGCCCGTCGCCCGTCACGTGACACTCCGGTCACCTTCACGACATGTCGACGAGGACGGGGCGACGCGGCCGAAAGGCGCGGAGGCGTCCGCCAGGGGTGAGAAGCGCGCGCAGCGTGGTGGCGATGTCGCCGTCAACGAGCACGCTGCGGCGCTCGATCGCCGCGGGCGCGACGGCCTCGCCGAGGTTGACGCAGGCGTAGGTGGCCCGGGGGTTCGCCTCGACCGCCTGCCAGAACGGGAACTTGACGATGACCGGCGTGTTCCAACCCACGCCGAGCTCCAGGTAGAGCACACGACCACGGTCGTGGCGACGGCGGAAGTCCTGGTAGCGCGCCGCCGCCGCGTGCCAGCCCTCGTCCTCCACGAAGGTGTCGTCCGAGCGCAGGTTCATGGCCATGGGCCGTCCGCAGACCGGGCAGCGGGGCACGAGCTCCGGCGGGACGCTCATGGCGGGGCGCGCGCCAGGCGGCGGCACGATCTCGCCCTTCTCGCCGATCACAAAGCCCTGCGCCTCAATCATGGCCCTGACCAGGCGCTTGTTGTCATAGGTACGCCTGTGGCACGGAACGCCGCACTGCAGCAGGCCGTAGTCGCCCTGTGTGTAGAAGAGGCGTCGGCGGTCGAACCCGGCAAGCTGGAACTGGTGGTCCACGTTGGAGTGCCCGCCAAAGACGGCGAGGTCCATCCCGTCGAGCGCCCGGTCGATGCGGGCGACCTCTCGACCGTCCGCCGTTCTTATCGCCTGACTCTCTTCTCGCCGCCAGCTCCAAATAACACGCAAAATCAGGGTCTCCATAAACCCAAACCTGCGGTTATATGAAACGAAACCGGATTCTGCATGTTATCGGAGGAGGCCTCGCAGGCGAGAAGAACGTGGCGGGTGCGCCCGCACGGCGGCTCAGCCCAGCAGGTCCCGATAGATCGCAAGGTCCTCGTCCGTGAAGACGTCAAAGACCACGCGCTCGACGGACGTGGTGCCGGCGTCGAGAAACGCGCACGTCTCGCGCGCGGTGGGCATGATGCCGCGCACGATGGGTCCCACGGTATGGATGACGTGGGCGGCCGGCAGGTTGTAGCCGCGCGTGACCTTGGCGAGGCCGTTTGGCTCCTCGTGGCCCTGGGCGCGCATAAGCGGCACGCAGCGGCACGTGGATACGAGTCGAGTTCGTCGTCCCGACCTGTAGGCAGACAGTCTCGCGCAACAAAACGCGCCGCAGCGAGTTGCCCCGCCGCGGCGCCGCCGGACGATCGTCGCAGAAGCCTAGAAGATCACCTTGAGGACGGGCGCGCCCGCCTCGACCTTCTCGCTGAAGCCGGCCGTGAGCTCAACGTCGGCCAGCTGGTCGGAGTTGGAGACGGCAAAGACCACGCAGTCCTGGTAGCCCGCCTCGGTGATGACCTTGCGGTCCATCTGGATGATGGGCTGGCCGGCCACCACGCGCTCGCCCTCGGAGACGAAGCTGGTGAAGCCCTTGCCCTTGAGGTTGACGGTGTTGACGCCCACGTGGATGAGCACCTCGACGCCGCCGTCGGACTTGATGGTCACGGCGTGGCCCATGACCGTGCCGACCCAGCCGTTGGCGGGGGCATAGACGACGTCGCCGTCGGGCCAGAGCGCGCACCCCTTTCCCAGGACCTCGGTGGAGAAGACCTTGTCGGGGACGTCGGTCATGCGGATAACGCGACCAGAGACCGGGGCATAGCCGATGCCCGGCTGGGCGTCGATCGAAAGGCTGGCGGGCGGCTCGATGGCCGGGGCGTCCTTCTTGGTGAACTTGTCGAACAATGCCATGGGGGCTCCTCTCCTCCAACGAACGTCAAAGCAATCATAGCGTGACAAGAGCGTGCATGCCCTATGATGGTTGCAGGTCAGCCGCTTTTCTCGGAGGTCTCATGGACATCCTCTCCATCGTGTTTGGCGCGCTCGCGTTGGTCACGGCGTTCACGCCGCTCATCTGGCTGCAGGTCATCGGCGGCTGCATAGGCATCGCCGGGATCGTTCTGGCACGGCGCGCCAAGAGGGCGGACTACCGCAAGAGCCTCACCACCGCGATCGGCATGCTCTGCTCGATCACGGGGACCCTGCTGTGCTTCCTGGCTCCGGTCCTCTCGCTGATAAGCAACGCTTTGCTGCTTCTCATGACCCAGTAGCGTCGGCGGCGCCGAGAGGGGCACGGACGTCTCGGGGCTCCCTACCAGATGCCCAGCGCGTGCTGCATGCCCAGGCTCACGGCAGCGATGGCGACCCAGCAGCAGAGTCCCATGAGGATCGGCTTGCCGCCCGTCCGCACGAGCTTCACCACGTTGGTGTTGAAGCCGATCGCCGCCATCGCCATCACGATGAGGAACTTGGAGAGCTCCTTGATCGGCGCGGTCACGGACGCCGGGAGCGCGAGCACCGTGGTCGCCACGCTCGCCAGCACGAAGAACACGATGAAGGTCGGAAACGCCCGGCGCAGGCTGAACGTGTTTCTTGACTCGCCGCCCGCGCGACGGGCCTGACGGGCCTGCCAGATCCCAAGCGCGAGCGTGATGGGGATGATCGCCAGCGTGCGCGTGAGCTTGACGATGGTGGCGGCATCGAGCGTGTTGGCGCCCGGGTGCATGCCGTCCCACGCCGCCGCGGCGGCCGTGACGGAGGAGGTATCGTTCACCGCCGTGCCCGCGAACAGGCCGAACCCCTCGTTCGTGAGGCCGAGCATGCCGCCGAGCGTGGGGAACACGAGCGCCGCCACCACGTTGAAGAGGAAGATCACGCTGATGGCCTGGGCGATCTCCTCGTCGTCCGCCTCGATCACCGGCGCGGTGGCCGCGATGGCCGAGCCCCCGCAGATCGAGGAGCCCACGCCGATGAGCGTGGAGATCTTGCCGGGGATGCCGAGCGCCCGGCACAGCGCGAAGGACACGACGAGCGACGTGGCGATCGTCGAGACGATGATCGGCAGCGACGTGACGCCCACTCGCGCGATCTGCGCGAGGTTGAGGCCAAAGCCCAGAAGGACCACGGCCCACTGGAGCACCTTCTTGGACGTGAACCTGACGCCGGGGGCCAGGGGCTCGCCCTTATCGCCCGGAACGAGAAGCGCCAGCACCATCCCGATCAGGATGGCAAAGACCGGCCCTCCGACGACCTCGAAGCGCCTGCCCAAAAGCCATGCCGGCGCGGCGATGACCAGCGCAAACAGCGCTCCCCTCCACAGCTTCCCAAAGTCCCTGACGAGCTCCATGCGTCCGCCCTTCTCGCGTCCCTCTGTCCCAGAAGAGGCTACCGCCGGTCGTTATAATCAAATACGTCAAGTTGCTTATAGACTCATAAGTATTCATCGATAAGGACGAGGATGCTCGACTATCGCACGCACACGTTCCTGACCGTCTGTCGCACGGGCAGCCTCACGCGGGCCGCCGCGGAGCTCCATGTGACCCAGCCGGCGGTCTCGCAGCACATACGCCAGCTCGAGCGGCACTACGGCTGCCGGCTGTTCACCAAGACCGGGCGCGGCGTTACGCCGACGGCGGCGGGCGAGCTGCTCCGCCGGGAGCTTGGCGCGATGGAGAGCGACGAGGGACGCCTGCGCGCGGAGCTCGACGCACTGAAGGGCGAGAAGGACGCGCGCCCGCCGCTGCGCCTGGGCTGCACGCGCACCGTGGGCGACTTCGTGGCCCCGCGCATCCTGGCGGACCACCTACGCCGCCATCCCAACGAGCAGCTGCGCATGCGGGTGGGCAACACGGCCGAGCTCGTGGGGCTGCTCGACGGCGGGGAGATCGACCTCGCGCTGGTGGAGGGGTCCTTCGACCGCGCCTCGTTCGAGAGCGAGACGTTCTCGCGCGAGCCCTTCGTGGCGGTGGCGGCTGCGGGCGCGCGGCCCGCGAGCGTCACCGACCTGCTGAGGATGCGCCTGGTCCTTCGCGAGCCGGGCTCGGGCACGCGAGAGATCCTGGAGCGGCACCTCGCGGCGCGCGACCTCGCCGTGGGGGACTTCGCCGGCGTCATCGAGCTCGCGAGCATCCCCGCCATCAAGGCGTGCGTGGCAGCCGGGGCAGGCGTGAGCTTCCTCTACCGCGTTGCCGTAGCGGACGAGCTGGGCTCGGGCACGCTGGCCGACGTCACACCCGCGGACTTTGCCATGGAGCACGACTTCTCCCTCATCTGGCAGCGCGGCAGCCGCTACGCCTCGCGCTGGCGCGCCCTGCTCCGTGAGTGGACGACCGTGCGAGAAGATCGGGCATAGCGGCGACGACCTCCGAAGAGGTTGCGGGTGATCTGACGCGTTGCCTCACGGCCGAAGGTGCCAATGATCTGACCGGCAATCTTGCCGACCCCCTTCATGAGCTGCTCCTGCTGCTTCTCGGCGCCCGGGCCTCACGCTCCGCGGCCTTCTCCGCCTCCTCGGTGAGCTCGAGCAGGCGCGAGAGGAGCGAGGGGCCTATGTCAGAGATCGTGATTCTCACCGGGATGCCCTGGTCGCCGAGCATGTCCCAGAAGCGGCACGGACAGCCCTCGTAGGTGAAGCCCTCGATGCCAAAGCGCGCAATGCGCTCCTGCATGTCCTCGGAGTCCTTGCCCGGGGCGCACATGCCGGTGATGTCGCCCTTGACGTCAGCAATGAAGACGGGGATGCCAAGGGGACGGGGCGCTGTCGCCGCCCTGCCCCCTGGCACAACAAATCAAGCCCTAGAGCTCGAAGAACGTGACAGACGCGGCGGGCACTCGCAGCACGCCGTCAGCAAGCTTGGCCTTATCGCCCAGCGTATAGAGCACGCGCGCGGCCTCAAAGTCGCACGGGACCTCGACCTCGCGCGCGGCAGGGTTGAGCGCCACCAGCACGCGCTGGCCGCCCTCCTCGCAAACGGAGCGCAGGTAGACGAGCGGGTACGCGTTCTTCTCGCAGTAGACGAAGTCCACAGACGCGTTCACGCCGAGCGCCGGCGTGGAACGGCGCAGCGCGACGAGCCGCTGGACCTCACGCCAGAGCGACGCCTCGTCGGCCATCTGGGCGGCAACCGTGGGCGCGTCCTCGCCCGCGTCCTGCGGGATGTAGAGCGCGTCAGCGGGAGCGCCGGAGAAGCCATAGTTGGGCTCTGCCGCGTCCCACTGAATCGGCGAGCGCGCGCCCGTGCGCTGGTAGCCGCCCTCGACGGAGGTAACGTCCAGATGGCGCATGCCAATCTCGTCGCCGGCGTAGACAAACGGGCAGCCCGGCATGGACAGGATGAAGGCAAAGGCCAGCTTCATCTCCTCCGGGTCCAGGAACTTGCGCAGGCGGTCCATGTCGTGGTTGCCGGACGGAATGCACATGAGGCCCTTGCCGTCCGTGAGCTCCATGTTGCGACGGTACGTGGCCACAAACTCGCTCGCGTCGCCCGCGCCCTCGCGCGCGAACCACGGGTGCTCGCAGCGGAAGAGGTCCATGTAGTGCGACGTACCAAACTGCAGCAGGAAGTCCATGTGGAAGCCCGCTCGTATGGTCTTGTCCGGCTCGCCCCATTCGGAGATGAGGACGGCGTTGGGGTAGCGCTCGTCCAGGAAGGCGCGCATGTCCTGCCAGAGGGCGATCGTGCCCTCCTGCTCGGGGTCGTCCTTCACGAGCGAGCCGGCCATGTCCACGCGGAAGCCGTCGCAGCCGCGGTCCAGCCAGAACGCCATCACGTCCTTCATGGCCTGGCGCGTGGCGAGGGCCTCCGGCGAGTCCATCGCACTCTGCCAGGGCTCGGTCACGCGGTAGAAGCCGTAGTTGAGAGCCGGCTGGAAGGCAAAGAAGTTCACGGCCACGGCCCCGTTGCGCTCCGCGATGCCGCGCAGCACGCCGTTCACGCCCGGGACGTCACCCACCGGGGTCCAGACGTCGTCGGTCCAGACGTAGCGGCCGGTGTACTCGTTCTTCTCGGCCCTGGCGGACTCCTTGAACCAGGGATGCTCGATGGAGGTGTGCCCGGGCACGAGGTCGAGAAGAACGTGCATGTCGCGGGCATGCGCCTCGGCAAAGAGGCGCTCGAGGTCCTCGTTGGAGCCGTAGCGCGGCGCCACCCGGCAGTAGTCCGCCACGTCGTAGCCCGCATCGCCAAAGGGGGACGCGAAGCACGGGTTGAGCCAGAGGGCGTTAGCACCCAGCTCGCGCACGTAGTCGAGCTTCTCGATGATGCCCTGGAGGTCACCGATGCCATCGTCGTTGGTGTCGTTGAAGCTCTGCGGGTAGATCTCGTAGAAGACCGCGTCGTCGAGCCACGTGCTCATGGGCTCCCCTTTCTGCTCTCGTTCCCATCGTTGGAAACGTTTCCAATCTGGGGCGATTGTACAACATGTTCGCTGCCCTCACACTGAAAAAAACGGCGACCGGTGCCAATTCGCCGAGACGGAGCGTCTACGGAAAACCGCCCCGAAAACCCGGCCATTTTCCGTAGTTGCTCCGTCTCGGCGAAGGCGGGACGGCGCAGGCGCGCGCCGCGTCGGCGTCACGCGTCGAGCCAAGCCGCGTCCACGGGCTTGTCTCGGTCGTACACGCGCTCGTCCTTCTCGTCGATCACGCGCAGCACGCGACAGGGATTGCCCGCCGCGACCACCCCTGCGGGCACGTCGCGCGTGACCACGCTCCCCGCGCCCACCACCGACCCCGCGCCGACCGTCACGCCCGGCAGCACCACGCAGCACGCGCCGAGCCACGCGCCGGCGCAGATGCGAACGGGCTTGTTGTACTGGAGCCCCTTTGCGCGAAGCCGCGGCGAGACGGGGTGCGTGCCCGTGCAGATGGTCACGTTGGGACCGATCATGACGTTGTCCTCGATGAAGACGTCGGCGTCGTCCACCAGCGTGAGGCCCATGTTGGCATAGACGTTGCTGCCCAGGTGCAGGTTCGCCCCGCCCCAGTTTGCATGGAACGGCGGCTCGATCATGCAGTTCTCGCCCACCTCGGCGACCAGCCGGGCAAGAAGCGCGTCGCGCTCCGCAGAGCTGCTGAAGGGCAGCGCGTTGTAGGCATCCAGCACGTCGCGACGACGCCCCTGCTCGGCGAAGAGCTCCGGGCTGTTGCAGGCGTAGAGTCGCCCGTCTGCCATGCGCCGCCTGACTTCTGACAGGTCCATGTGCCCCCTCTGATCGCTGCGCCTATGCCCCGTTGATCGTCCGTATGACCCTGCACGGGTTCCCAACGGCGACGGAGTTTGCGGGGATGTCCCTCGTGACGACGCTCCCGGCACCAATGACGCTGCCGTCGCCGATCGTCACGCCCGGCAAAACAATGACGCCGCCGCCCAGCCAGCACCCGCTCCCGATCCGCACGGGCAGCGCATAGGTGCGGCAGAAGTACTCGTCGTCTCCCGGGGCCCATCCGGGAGTCAGCCTCTCCGCCAGCTCGACGGGATGCGCGGCGGTGTAGATCTGCACGTTCGACGCAATGAGGACGTTGTCCCCGATCTCGATCCTGTTGCAGTCGACGAAGGCGCAGTTCATGTTGATCGACACGTTGGAGCCGACATGGATGTTGCGCCCGTAGTCACATATGAAGGGCGTGCCCACGGACACGTTGGACCCGATCTCCCCAAAGAGCCTGCTGAGAATCTCGGCCTTCCCCTCTTTCTGCTCGTATGCCAGGGAGGCGTACTCCCTCAGAAGCCTCCGCGCCGTTGCCTTCATCTCCAGGAAGACCCTGTCGTGGCAGTTGTAGTGCTCGCCCGCCAGGCACTTCTCCAACTCCGTCACAACGACTACTCCCACTCGATCGTGCCGACGGGCTTGGGAGTCAGGTCATACGTCACGCGACAGATGCCGGGCACCTCGGAGAGGATGCGGTCGGTGATCTTCTTGAGCAGCGCCCAGTCGAGCTCGGGCACCGTGGCGGTCATGGCGTCCACGGTGTTGACCGCGCGGATGACGGCCGGCCAGTCGTAGGCGCGCTTGCCGTCGCGCACGCCCGTGGCGCGCATGTCCGGCACCACGACGAAGTACTGCCACACCTTGCCGGCAAGCCCCGCCCCCGCGAACTCCTCGCGAAGGATCGCGTCGGCCTCGCGCAGCGCCTCAAGGCGGTCGCGCGTGATCGCGCCGAGGCAGCGCACGCCCAGGCCCGGACCGGGGAACGGCTGTCGCTCGACCATGGACTCGGGCAGTCCGAGCGCGCGACCCACCACGCGAACCTCGTCCTTGTAGAGCAGGCGAACGGGCTCCACCAGCTCGAACTGCAGATCGTCGGGTAGGCCGCCCACGTTGTGGTGGGCCTTCACGCCGTCGGACTCGACGATGTCGGGATAGATGGTGCCCTGCGCCAGGAAGTCAACGTCATCGGCGACCTTGCGGGCCTCCTCCTCGAAGACGCGGATGAACTCCGCGCCAATGATCTTGCGCTTGCGCTCGGGCTCGGCAACGCCGGCCAGCAGGTCGAGGAAGCGGTCGGTGGCGTCAACGTAGACGAGGTTGGCGTCCATCTGGTTCCTGAAGACGTCGACGACCTGCTCCGACTCTCCCTTGCGCATGAGGCCGTGGTTCACGTGCACGCAGATGAGCTGTCGGCCGATCGCCTTGATGAGCAGTGCGGCGACGACGCTGGAGTCGACACCGCCCGACAGGGCGAGCAGGACCTTCTTGTCGCCCACCTGGGCGCGGACCGCCTCGACCTGCTCGTTGATGAACGCCTGCGCCAGCTCGGGGGTGGCAATGCGCGCCATGTCGTCGGGGCGCTTGTTGGGGAGGTCCATGCGCGGCTCCTTTGAACGGGGGGATCGATGCCCCAATTCTACCGTGAGCTGGGCGGCGGGACGATGACGTCGTAGCGAACGGCCTTCCCGCAGAGGCGGTAGCTAGGCTTTGCCCCCGCAAGCGACGGACCCTTGGGCGGCCGTTTGATTACAACCTTGCGCGGACGCGCGGCGAGCGCGGCGTCGAGCAGCGCCTCCTCGTCCTCGCACGGACGCTCCAGCTGATGAAGCAGCTGGAACTTCTTCTTCACGGCAGCGCTTTTGGTCCGCATGGGAAACATCGGGTCGAGATACACCACGTCGGGCGCCTGGGTCAGCGAGCGCAGACCGGCCACGGAGTCCCCCTCGACGAGGGTCATGCGCGCGACGACATCCTTGAGCTGCGGATCGTTTGCCGCCCTGTCGAGGGCGTCACGCAGCAGCTCCGCGATCGTCGAGTCCCTCTCGTACATCGTGACCGTACACCCGGCGGCAGCCAGCAGCAGCGCGTCCTCCCCCAGCCCGGCCGTGGCGTCGACCACCGTCGGCGCGACGCCGCCCCGCACGCGCGCCGCGCGCACAAGCAGCTCGCGTCCCAGGCAATCCGGACGCAACCGGGGCAGCAGGCGCGCATAGTCCGCCCTCAGCACCATCCCGTCGCCGACGAGCGCGAGCCCCTCGGCGTCGCGTCGCAGCTCGGTCGTACGGAGAACGCCCGTCTGATCAAGTTCCCTCATCGCTGCCTCCCGGCAAAACGCCCGCTCGTGTGACATTTTCTCAATTCCAAACGCAAAATGGTCTCTCGTGCGATACATTTTGTCGGCCAATTCCGTCTCTTCGGGGACGGTCACCCGCAAACGCCCTGGTAGATATATCATATTATTAATTATATTCCTCCGAGAGGCGGAAAAGGCATCACACGAAGGTCCGTTTTGTTGTTTGTGTCGACAAAACATCACACGAAGGCCGTTTTTGCGGACATCCCGAGCGGCAACGCCCCTCGCTGCCGTAGGATGTCGCACGGCATGAACGTCTCGACCGGGGGGCATCGGGTGGAACAGACACGACCTGCGACTGGGGCAAAGGTTCCCGTACGGCTGGGACTCGCCGTCATCTGCGCCGGCGGCTTCATGGACGCCTACTCCTACCTGCTGCACGGGCAGGTCTTCGCCACCGGGCAGACGGGCAACATCGTGCTGCTGTGCATGAATCTCGCCGAGGGCACGTGGCTGGGAGTGCCGCGCTACCTCGTCTCCATCCTCGCCTTCGTACTGGGCATCATGCTCTCCCGCCACGTGCTCGTGCGCGTGCACGGTCGTGCCACCCAGCGTATGCAGCGCTGGGTGGCCGTCTTCGAGGCCGTGGCGTTTGCGATTATTGCCCTGCTCCCCACGTGGTCGCCCGACCTCCTGGTGAACAGCTCCATCTCGTTCTGCGCCGCGGTGTCGTACGAGAACTTCAGGCAATTCGGCACCAAGTCCGCCTATGCGAGCGTCTTCTGCACAGGAAACCTCCGCTCCCTCGGCGAGACCCTCTACGACGGTCTCTTCGAGGGGGACCGGCACGAGCTGCACCGATCCGCCCGCTATGCCGCGCTCATAGCATCGTTCTGCGCGGGCGCCGTTGCCTGCAAGCTGCTCATCGATCTCACGGGCAAGTACGCCTGCCTAGCCATCAGCGCGCTCTTCCTGCTCTCGCTGCGTTTCATCTCCGAGCCGAGGGCGTAGCGTCAGCGGGGCTCGGGACTACGGAATCCTCCCGTTTCCCGGACGTCTTGATCGCAGGCGTGGTCAGCAGGCCGAGGAGCACGATAGCCCCGCCAACCGCATAGGCGACGCGCGTTGACTCCGCCCGGGCTCGAGCGTCGATCTTCACCAGCTCGTCGCGCTCGGAGTCCGTCATCGGGATGTCGGAGATCTGCTCCTCGAACTCGTGGTTGCTTCCCAGGTTCACGCTCATCTCGGAGACCCGGTCGCTCACCTGGCGGGAGACGAGCATGTCGGATTCGGCGCCGGAGCGCACCGTGTTGGTGATGCCGAAGAGCAGGACCGCCCCGAGCAGAGCGACGCCGAACGCCTGCCCGACGTTCCTCATCGTGCTCTGGATGCCGCCGGACTGGGAGGCGTCCCGCTCGGGAAGGGCGAGCGCGACCACGTTGCTCGCGTGCGACGAGACCGTGCCCGCACCCACGCCCGCGAGGAAGGCGCCGAGATAGACTCCTGGCGCGCTTGCCCCGTCGGTCGTGACCGAGAACATCATGACTCCCAGGGCCGCCGCCATCGCCACGTACCCCACCTGAATGACGTGACGCGGGCTGGCGTGGGGGAGCAGCTTGGGAATGCCCAGTGCCAGCGCAAAGGTCGGGACGCCCGTCACGATGGAGATCACGCCCACCTCAACGGGCGACCATCCCGCAACGAGCTGCAGGTAGGGCGCCATGAGAATGGACTGCGCCCCCATGAAGAAGAACATGAGCGCGTTGGCGACAAGACCGGCGAGCACCTGGGGGGTCCTGATGAACGAGCTCGGCAGCAGGGCGATGCCATTCCTCTCCTCCACCCCGCGCTCCACCCGAACGAGCACCACGAGAACCACGACACCGAGAGCCACCGCGGGAAGTGCCGGGGAGATGCCGAGGACGGTGAAGGGGCATCCCTCGAGCGGAGTCACGAGACCCCAGGACGAGACGCTGGAGAGGCCGACGAGCACCAGAAAGAGGCCGAGCGCGGCGAGCGCGACGCCCGCCCCGTCGAAGCGCAGGTCCTCCTCGGGCGCCGCGACGCGGGGAAGGCGGAGGGAGAGCGCCGACACCGCGAGGAAGTATGCGGCGAGCAGCAGGAACGTGAGACGCATCCCCGCCGTCTCCATGACGACGCCCAAGATGAGCGGGAGCACCGCCGAGAGGCCCGAGGCCGCCCCTATGCAGCCGAAGGCCACCATGCGGTTGTGCCCGCGATACAGCAGGGGAATCAGCCCCAGGACGGAGGGGACGAGCAGGCTGGCGCCGAGACCGACCAGCACACGGCCGCCCCAGATGAACACGGCCATGTTGGGCGAAAGGGCAAGCACGACCTCCCCGACCGAGCAGACGAGCGCCCCGAGCCGGAACATCCGCCCCCAGCCGAAGAGGGTGCCCAGAAGACCGCCGGCGATCATGAAGGCGCCGCCGACGAGCGGGTAGATCATGTTGGCGAGCTGGATGTCCGAGGTCGTGGCGCCAAGATCGCTCGTGAGGGCCGACGCGGCGAGCGACAGCGCGCCGTTGTCCCCCGTGGTGCCCATCTGCGCCAGAATGAGGATGACGATGGGGAGGACGAGGAAGCGCTCCTTGGACACGGGCGCTCCCGGCCTCTCCACGCTGGTGGAGTGGCTGTTCATGTGAGGTTTCTCCTTGGTTGTCGGGTGCGCCGCGGGGTCGGGACGTGTCCGGCGACCCCGCGGCGCAGGAGGGGCTAAGCGGCGGCGGGAACGAGGGTCGGCCTGGTCGCGCTCAGGTCGCACGAGGCGAGCGGGTAGGCGCGAACGGACAGGTCGTCATAGGCCGCGTGATAATAGGTGAGGGTCTTTGCCGAGAAGCAGCTCGTGTAGAGCGTCCGCTCGAAGGCGCCGTCGCCCATGCGGGCGCACCCGTCCGGGACGAAGACCGATCCCAGGCTGCGGAAGAGTCGCGTGACGTTCTCCCGCTCGCCCCGCTGCGTGGGATAGTGCGCGTTCACGAACGCCGCCCTGACGAAGCGAGAGGGACCGCTGTAGTCGCCGGGCATGCCGTGCAGCCCCATGCCGGAGCCGAACGCCGCCAGGGTCGCGTCCCCCCAGGTGGCAGGCGAGGGCTCGGCCTCGCTCAGGGTCAGATAGTTGCGCAGGTTGACGCGCTGCCATTCGAAGGAGGGCTCGTTGGTGAGGACGTCCACGTCGTTCTCGCACACGTGCATGCCGTCCTCCACGCACTCCACGACGACGCTGCCGGTCCGGTCGCCGATGAGCCAGTGGAGGCTCGCCACGGGCAGCTGGTCGTTCACCGGCTTGGCAACGATCGTAACGTCTCGCAGGGCCTCCCGAACCTCTTCGAGGCTCGAGAAGTTCCGCGCCACCCAGTACGGGAACTCGTACGCGGCGACGTTCACGGCACCCGGGACGGGCTCGCTCGCGTAGCGGCTGCTCTGGGGGAAGTTGAGCCCCGCGACGGCCAGCCCGGCGTCGTTCCCGCAGTCAAAGTAGAGCGGCAGGTCGCCGACGAGGATGCCCATGCCGATGACCGCATGGCCGCGCGCGGCGTCGTCCGGACGCGAGAAGGCGGCCGGAACCTGTGCCGCAGGGGGCGTCATCACCACGCGCTCGCCGTATCCCTGGGTCCAGTCCAGATTGCGACCAAAGTACATGGCGCCGTCGGCGTCGGTAAAACGGAGGCCCGTGCACATGGGGCGGCCCCTTCCTCGCCCGGCCGTCACAGCGTCCGGGCACGTGGGAGATAGATGGCTCTCTCGTACCCGCTCCCGGCGCAGGCGAACCATTTTCCGATAGCTTGCGGTTATTTGGGAATATGGAGGCCGAGCCGAGCGCGATTCTCGCACTCCAAGGAAGCCAAGAAATGCTATTTGCAGAGTTGCAATTGAGATGTCCGCAGGTCCCGGACCAGCAGGGGACTCTTCTCCCCCTTGCGCTCCCATACATACAATATGAAATCGTATAGGGTTGTGTCCCGCATATGGAGAAACGATGGTGTGAAGGGGCGCCGGGCGCGTCATTCAGCTCGCGCGACGCGAGGACGCGCCCGGTGCCGCCCGCCTACTTGCCCGGCACCATGGTAAGCGAGATCCTGCCGCGGTCACGGTCGACGCGCTCGACCCAGACCTTGACCGTGTCTCCCACGGCAACGACGTCGCTCGGGCGCCGCACGAAGCGGTCGGCGAGCTTGGAGATGTGCACGAGTCCGTCCTGGTGCACGCCCACGTCGACGAAGGCGCCGAAGTCCACGACGTTGCGGACCGTCCCCATGAGCTCCATGCCGGGCCGGAGGTCGTCGATCGAGAGCGCCGCCCGGCTGAAGACGGGCTCGGGGGCGTCGTCGCGCGGGTCTCGGCCCGGCTTCTTAAGCTCGGCGACGATGTCGATGAGGGTAAGCGCGCCGCAGCCCAGCTCGCCCGCGAGCGCGCCCACGCTGCCCACGCGCCTCTCTATGTCGGGCACGCCGCCACGCGTGAGCTCGTCGGCGGTCACGCCCGCGCGCTCGAGGAGCGCCGTCGCCACGCCATAGCTCTCCGGGTGCACCGCAGTTGCGTCGAGCGGGTTCGTCCCGCCCGTAATGCGCAGGAAGCCGGCCGCGTTCTGGAACGCCTTGGGGCCGAGCTGCGGAACCTTCCTGAGCTCGCGGCGGTCTGCGAAGGCGCCGTGCTCCTCTCGATAGGCCACGATGTTTCTGGCCACAGCGGACGTGATGCCGGAGACGTAGCCCAGAAGGCTCGCGCTCGCGGTGTTGACGTCCACCCCCACGCGGTTGACCACGTCCTCCACCACGTAGCCCAAGGTGCGCGCGAGCTCCGCCTGGTCGAGGTCGTGCTGGTACTGGCCCACGCCGATGGACTGGGGCGGAATCTTCACCAGCTCGGCGAGCGGGTCCTGAAGGCGACGCCCCAGGCTCATGGCGCCGCGCGTGGTGACGTCGAGGTCGGGGTACTCCCGGCTCGCGAGCTCGGAGGCCGAGTACACCGACGCGCCCGCCTCGTTGACGATCGTGTAGCGCAGGTCGGGCGCGGACTCGGCGATGAACTCGGAGACCACCTCCTCGGTCTCGCGACTGGCCGTGCCGTTGCCGATGACGATGGTGTTAATCGCGTACTTGTCGGCCAGGCGCTTGAGCTCGCGCTTGGTGCCCGCGACGTCGTGGCGAGGCTTGGTCGGGTAGACCACGCCGTGGTCGAGCAGCTTGCCCGTCTCGTCCAGCACCGCCACCTTGCAGCCGGTGCGATAGCCCGGGTCGAGCGAGATGATGCGGGCGCCGCGCACGGGACGCGCCGAGAGCAGGCCCTCGAGGTTCTTGGCAAAGACCTTGATTGCGTCCGTCTGGGCGCGCACGGTGAGCCGGGCGCGGACCTCGCGCTCGAGCGAGGGTGCCATCAGGCGCCTGTAGCCGTCCGCGACGGCAGCCTCAAAGACCGGGGCAAAGACGCCCTGCCGGCGCGGCCAGCGCGCGCCGAGGCGAGCAATCGCGGCCGCCTCGTCCACGCGTACGCGCACGCGGAGCTTCTCCTCGCGCTCTCCGCGGTCGATCGCGAGCACGCGGTGGTTGGGAATCTTGGCAGCGGGCTCGGCGAAGTCGTAATACGGCTCGTAGGGGGTCTTCTCGTCCGCGTTCACCGCCACGGAGACGACGTCAGCCGTGGCCTCGGTGAACGCGCGCAGGTCGGCGACGTTCTCTGCGTCCTCTGCCACGACCTCGGCGACGATGTCGGCCGCACCGGCAAGCGCCCTCTCCGGCGTGTCAAAGCCCGCCTCGGCCGCCTCCGGCGTCACGAAGCGCGCCGCCTCGTCAAGTGCGGACCCCTTGGCCGCCGCCTGCATGAAGATCATGTTTGCCAGCGGCTCCAGGCCCGCCTCGCGCGCCTTCTGCGCGCGGGTCATGCGCTTCTTGCGATACGGCTTGTAGAGGTCCTCCACGCGCTGGAGCTGCGTGGCGGCGCGAATCTCCGCCTCGAGCTCGGGCGTGAGCTTGCCCTGGGCGCCGATGAGGAGAATGACGTCCTCCTTGCGCTTCTCGAGGTTGCGCAGGTAGGCGAGGCGCTCGTCGAGCGCGCGCAGGGCGACGTCGTCCATGCCGCCCGTGGCCTCCTTGCGGTAGCGCGCGATGAAGGGGATGGTGTTGCCCTCGTCGATGAGCTTGACTGCGGCGTCGACGGCCTCCGGCCTGAGGCTGAGCTCGCCTGCGAGCGTGGCGATAAGGTCCATGTGTCTGTGACTCCAAACGGTTGCGTCCAAGAGCCACCTAGCATAGCCGAACCGCGTGAGGGGCGCTGCTTTTGGGAATAAGTACCCTCGGCACCTCACGCCGCCGACAGGGAGCGCCGAATGACGGACATGACTGAGCCGAGCTTCACCGACCACGGGAAGATTGCCCTCGAGGGCCTGCACAACACCCGCGACCTGGGAGGGCTCCCTGCGGACGGCGGACACATCAAGCCCCGACGCCTCCTGCGCTCCGGGATGCTTGGGCCCGCAACGACCGGGGACATGAGGGCGCTGCGAGACGTCTATGACGTCCGTCTCGTCATAGACCTTCGCACCGACGAGGAGGCATCACGCTGGCCCGACCCCATGGAGCTCCTTCCGGAGGCGCGCCTCGTCCACCTGCCCGTGTTCCGGGCGCCGAGCGGCGGAGACGCGCAGGAGGCGATAAGGACGCTGGGCGAGAAGCTCAAGAGCGGCGAGCTGGACATCACCGACCTGTTCGCCGGCCTCTACCCGCGCTTCGTGCTCGGCGAGGACGGAATCGCCGCCTACCGCGGCCTCTTCCGCGAGCTCCTTTGTCTCGAGGAGGGGGCGGCACTTTGGCACTGCTCCGCCGGCAAGGACCGCTGTGGCATGGCCTCCGTGCTGGTTGAGACGGCGCTTGGCGTCCCCTGGGACCTTGTCGAGAAGGACTATCTCGCCACGAACGAGCTGATCGAGGCAAAGGGCGCGGCGCAGAACATGTTCGACGTCGGCGGCGTGGACGAGCGCTACCTCCACGCGGCGCTCGATGCGGTCAACGAGGCGTACGGCTCGCTCGACGCGTATCTCGCCGACGCGCTCGACGTCGACGACGACGCGCGCGAAGAGCTGCGCCGTAAGTTCGTCTCGGCATAGGCCCGGTAAGGCCCCGGGCCTTGCCACACAAGCCCATGAGCTCGCGGCCGTGGGTGACGCACATCCGCCGTCGCCGCGCCTGTTCTCGCGCCCGTCGCCGTTGTCCGCAAACCCCTCCGGCACGCAAGGGTATACGGAGAGAAACGACCACTGGGAGGGCCCATGCCAAGCCAGCTCACCAAGCGCGCACTCGAGGAGTCGCTCAAGAGCCTCCTGCTTGAAAAGCCCCTGGGCAAGATCACCATCGCAGACATCACCGACGACTGCGGCATCAGCCGCATGACGTTCTACTATCACTTCCAGGACATCTACGACCTGGTCGAGTGGTCGTGCGAGGAGGACGCCGCGCGGGCCATCGCCGGCAACAAGACCGCCGACACCTGGCAGACCGGCCTCCTCGACACGTTTCTCTCCCTGCGCGAGAACAAGCCCTTCATCACGAGCATCTACCATGACATGAGTCGCGAGCAGGTGGAGCGGTTTCTCGTTCCCGTAGTGAGCGACCTGGTGAAGGACGTGGTTGACGAGCACGCGGCGCGTAGGTGCGTGCGCGAACAGGACAGGGACTTCATCGCGCGCTTCTTCGCGCACGCCCTCATCGGAACGGTCCTGGACTGGATCGCCCGAGACATGCGCGACGACCCGCAGCAGCTGGTGCAGCGGGTGGCCACCATCGCAGACGGCGCCATCGAGACCGCGCTCGACCGACTCGAGATCCCCGGCGGCTACGTCGCCGGGAGCGAGGGCAGCGTGCCGGAGGGACCCGCCGCGTCGTAGGGGACGCGTCGCGGGCCTCGCCCGTTCTTCTCGCCCGTCTGTACAATCCGGCCGCATTGATAAGAAACCGTACAGAGGCACCGTTCTGCCCATGGTGCGCCGCCCATCGCGGACCCACCATGGAACCAGACGCATCGGACACGCCCGGTGCGCACGTAAGAAAGGTGCGACCATGTACTATTCAAGCGGCAACTACGAGGCATTCGCTCGTCCCAAGAAGCCCGCGGGCATCGAGCACAAGAGCGCCTACATCGTGGGCACGGGCCTGGCGGCGCTCTCCGCCGCGTGCTATCTCGTCCGCGACGCCCAGATGCCGGGCAAGAACATCCACATCTTCGAGAAGGACGACGTTCCCGGCGGCGCGTGCGACGGCCTCGACATCCCCGGCCTTGGCTACGTCATGCGCGGCGGTCGCGAGATGGACAACCACTTCGAGGTGATGTGGGACCTGTTCCGCTCCATCCCCTCCATCGAGACGCCCGGAGTCTCCGTACTTGACGAGTACTACTGGCTCAACAAGGAGGACCCCAACTACTCGCTCTGCCGCGCGACGAAAGATCGCGGGCGTGACGCGGGATGCGCCGGGAAGTTCGGTCTCTCGGACAAGGCGGCCATGGAGATCATGGAGCTCTTCTTCACGCCGGACGAGAAGCTCTACGACCGTCCCATCACCGACTTCTTTGACGACGAGGTGCTCTCCTCCAACTTCTGGATGTACTGGCGCACCATGTTCGCGTTCGAGAACTGGCACTCCGCGCTTGAGATGAAGCTCTACATCAAGCGCTACATCCACCACATCGCCGGGCTGCCGGACTTCTCTGCCCTGCGCTTCACAAGGTACAACCAGTACGAGTCGATGATCTTGCCTCTCGTCGAGTACCTCAAGGCCGCGGGCGTGCAGTTCCACTTCAACACGAAGGTCGAGGACATAAGGTTCTCCATCGGAGGCGGCGCGGGCCCGGTGCGTCCGCGCACCGGCACCGGCCAGGACACCATACAGCGTATCCAGCAGGCGGCCCTTCCGCGCAACCCCCACAGCTCGCCCGAGAAGAAGGTGGCGACGAACATCGTGCTGAGCCGAACGGCGGCAGTTGATGGAGCCGAGGCAGGCGCGACCACGGTCATTGACCTCACCGAGGACGACCTCGTCTTCATCACCAACGGCGGCTGCGTCGAGAACTCAACCATGGGGGCGCAAGACAGACCCGCAGCGTGGAGGCCCGAGCTCTCCCCCGGCGGCGGCTGGGACATGTGGCGCCGCATCGCGGCACAGGACCCCAGCTTCGGCCATCCCGACACCTTCTGCGGCGACCCCGAGAAGACCAAGTGGATGAGCGCCACGGTGACGACCCTCGACGGGGAGATCCCGCCCTACATCCAGGCAATCTGCAAGCGCGACCCCTTCAGCGGCCACGTGGTCACCGGCGGCATCGTGACCTGCACCGACTCCAACTGGCTTATGAGCTGGACGCTCAACCGCCAGCAGCAGTTCCGCGACCAACCCAAGAACGAGCTGTGCGTCTGGGTGTACGGCCTCTTCCCCGACGAGCCCGGCAACTACGTGAGAAAGCCCATGCGCGACTGCACCGGCGAGGAGATCTGCCAGGAGTGGCTCTACCACATGGGCGTTCCCGAGGACCGCATCGCCGAGCTCGCCGCGCACCACGCCAACACGGTGCCGGTCATGATGCCCTACATCACGGCGTTCTTCATGCCGCGGGCAGCGGGAGACCGCCCCGACGTGGTGCCCGACGGCGCGATCAACTTTGCCTTCATCGGCCAGTTTGCCGAGACGCCGCGCGACACCATCTTCACCACCGAGTACTCCATGCGCACCGGCATGGAGGCCGTCTACACGCTCTGCGACGTCGACCGCGGCGTGCCCGAGGTGTGGGGCAGCGTCTTTGACGTGCGCGATCTGCTCATGGCGAGCGTGAAGCTGCGCGACGGCAAGCCGATCACCGACATGAAGCTCGGCCTGGTCGAGCGGTTTGCGCTCAAGGAGGCGCTCAAGAAGATCAAGGGGACGGATATCGAGAAGGTCCTGAGGGAGTTCGAGGCGATTCCGTAGGGACGGTGCAGCGCGCGGCGGGAGCTTGTCGCGCGCCGACCGACGCTCACCCCTTTGATGGACACGGCCCTGTTTTCGCATTCATCGGCGAAAACAGGGCCGTGATGAAGGCGGTTCTGGAGAAGGTCAGGCGGAGGCGCTACTCCCACTCAGTAAGCGAAAAGTAGGCTTCCGCGCACGCGCGTCTACACAGTACACCACCCTCTCTCGAGTGGCCGAAAACGCCCGCACCTAGGATGCTCGAGCTGAACTCAAATTGAACTCAATCCGCATGTTGCCTGCCAGAAGCTAGCCGGCAAGAAAGCGCATGCAACAAAATGAATCCAGTTACCACCAAAACCAATGATGAACGCCATCATGTTGTGCCAACACTGCGCAACAGCGATACTTGACCTGGAGAGAATAGCTGCAGGGGCAATTTGGCTCCACACCACCATAAAGCACGGGAGAGGTTGCGTATGCCAAGAACGATTGAAGAAGCCGGATGCATTTCGTGCATCTCTGACGTGCTCGCATTTGCCAACGATAACGCGAGGCTGATGTTGCATAACAACACAAACGACATGTCATGGTATCGAGGGCAGGGCAATTACGAGTGGCATTTGGCACCCGCAGTTTTTCGAAACAACCGATTTAGAAACGAAACAATCTACGTGAAAGAACTCGAACGACTAAGGCCTGAAGAATTCGCTGGGCAAAAATCCTTCGAAAAGCTTGTTAAAATGCAGCACTATGGACTGCCAACAAGACTGCTGGACATCACTTCCAACCCTTTGGTTGCGCTCTTTTTTGCGTGCTCATCAAATAAAACTACAGATGGGTCACTATACTATTTTGCCTCCCCCACTTTTTGGGATGATAATTGGGCGATTAACCTGATAGCTGACTATGTTTTTAATCCTATTTCCTGCCTACAAGACCTACTTGAAAGGGAAGATAAGCGACTCCCTAATCTCAAAATAGAGCTAGTGCCAAACGAGAGGGAGCAGCTGCTCATCCACACGCTAACGGTGCCAGCCCATGCAGTAATACCAAACAGCACCAATCAAAGGCTCAGACAACAACAAGGAGGATTCCTCATATTCGGAATGTCTATCGAAGATATAACAACGAGCCAGAACATCGGGACTTATGGGGATAAGTACATTTCTTTCAGGGAACTAGATGCTGAGAAAGAGCCATTGATTTGCCCCGTAATTAAAAAGCTGCGCATTCCCGCAGACAGAAAGGACTATATCCTTGAAGAGCTTCGTCTCCTCGGCATAAATGAGGCCTTCCTTTTTCCCGAGCTCGAGCATCAAGCAAACTATGTTGTCGAAAGGGTATCGAGCGACAAATCACACTATTAGCCAGCAGTTTTGCAAGCCGTCCACGCACCACGTGCCACGGACGAACTGCCGCATCAGTGAACTCATCACGGAAAAGAGCGACTCGGTTAGTCGCAAATGCCTGATCCATGGCCTCCTTTTCTCAATAAACATCCCAACCGCCTTGGCCTACACCCCAACCCTCGGGCGAAGCAGATAAGAGCAACTTCCTAGTAGTCCGCCTCTGGCAAGGCGCTCGCTTGCTCCAACCCGAACGTCCGCCCCTCCCCGATCAGATCCGTCACGTTCTCGTGCACGATGCCGCCGCGGTGCTGGATGGGGTCTCCGCGCGTGATGACGAACTTGGGCCAGTTGTCCCGTATCTGCTCGAGCGGGCGGTACTCGCGGTCCTCGGTCGAGCGGTCGTTCATGATGGTCATCGCCACCTGCACGTAGGCGTATTCCATCTCGGGCGAGCGCATAACGAAGTCACACTCGAGCTTGCCGATGCGTCCCACACTCACCTCGTAACCCAGGCTCCTCGCGTAGCAATAGACGATATTCTCCAGCACGGGCCCGTAGTTGATGCGGTTGTCCGTGTTGAGCGCGAAGTAGAAGCTCAGGTCGGCGAGGTAGTACTTCTGCTCGCCCTTGAGAGACTTGCGCGACTTCATGTCGAAGCGCGTGCATCTGCTGATCACCTTGGCGTCCTCGAGTATCTGGAGGTAGCGGTTGAGCGTCTCGCGCTTGATACGGACGCCCTGCCGTTCGAGATCGGATTGGATGTTCGTGAGCGAGGCCGTCGCGCCGAAGTTGTTGATGACGTAGTCGCGCACCTGGTTGAAGACCGAGACGTTCTTCACCTTCACGCGCCTGCGGATGTCCTTCTCGAAGATCTCCTTGATGACGGAGCTCACGTAGGCGCGCTTGTCCGCCATCTTGGGGTAGTCGAGCGCCTTGGGGAAGCCGCCCTCGAGGATATAGCGGTCAAGCTCGGCCACAGGGTTGGGGTCGACCGCCTGCCCGAGGAAGCGCTTCATCTCGCGGTACTCCTTGAAGCTGAGCGTCTGCACCTCGAACTCGACGTAACGCCCCGTCAGCTTGGTGGCGAGTTCGCCGGAGAGCAGGTAGGAGTTCGACCCGGTGATGAAGATGGAGAATCCGCCCTCGGTGCGAAACTCGTTCACCACCTCCTCGAAGCCCTCGACGTTCTGGATTTCGTCGATGAAGAGGTACTTCATGCCGCGGGTCTTGAGCGCAGGCTCGATCAGCGCCTCGAGCTGGTCCGGCGTCTTCACCGAGCGGAAGCCGTACCGGTCGAGGTCGAGGTAGATGATGTGGTCCTCCCGCACCCCAGTGGCCCTGAGCTCCTCAGCAATGGTCTGTATGAGACACGACTTGCCGCATCGGCGGACCCCGGTGAGGACCTTGATCACGCCGTCGTCGTGGTAGAACCCGCGGATCTTCTCGAGATAGTCCTCGCGCTCGAACAAACGCATACTGGCCCCAATCTCTCGACTGGAGCCAGTATAGCAAATATCAAGTTTATCGGGGTATTTCAAGCAAAAAAGACGATTTATACCCCCATAACTGCCGAATTTCCTACTCCCACTCAGTAATTAAATCATGCATTTCCATGACCTCTCGTCTACCCGGTGCGTCGCCGTTTCTCCATTTACTGGAATCGGTTGGTTCTTAAGCGCCCGAGTTGAACTCAATATGAACTCAATACCGTTTTATTTGTCAGCGGCTTCTCCATGGGAACACGCGCGAGAATGCAGCATTTGCGAGAAGGCGTTAGTTGCTCATCACTCACCCGCGCGCCGCATGTAATCGCGTCGAGACGCCGAATGGACCATCTCCTTCTTGACCTGCTGTCTACTACCACACCATCAACCAAGCACTGTAGGCGCCGAGATAATGCAAGGATACAAGCTAGAGCGCTAGTTGATGCTCAGGTCGGCAGCGGCGTAAGATTGACGAAACCGTCGTCGCAAAGATAGATTTCTATACTCGTCGCATACTCGGGCACCTGATTCATGGAAGTAAATCACCACCCTCAAGAGATGGGCAAGCTCACTGAAGGCGCTTCGCAGTATCTGACAACTCTAGCCTCAAGCTAACTGGGGAAGAACGAGGCGATGTCGCAGCATGTCATGGAACCCAAGAAACTACTTTGCCCACGGAGCGCACCAGCGCCAACGTTGCAAACACAATTTGCCCAGCCCCATAGTGGGGCCAGGAGAGCAAACCGAGCGGATGTTCTGAGGAGGGGCAATGCCCATCAGGAGCCGCAAGGAAAACATGCGCAGAAGAGTTGCTTTGACTCCCTCTTCAGCTCGCGCGATGGCCCGGCTTCCCTGCCATTTTGGACAACTTTATCTGGATGAAGTCAAGGTGAGTCCGTCATTCAGTAGAGGATTCCGGCGTAGCTGTCATTTCAGCCGGCCCTTTTGAAACGCTCTCATCGTATAGCTTTCTTAACTCGCTTCCCTCCTTCGTGCCCTCTCGCAACGTGCTGAAAAAGCTTGCGATAGGAGAGTCTCCTTCTATCGCATAGACAACCTTTCCTTCTAGAGAAAGCGAGACGACCTTCTCTAGGAGCTCAGAAGTCAGATCCTTTATTTCAAACTCCTTGCCACCAATCAAAAACTTATCAGCTCCAGTAACCTCAATACTCATATTCTCCTTGGAGTTTTCCATACCTTCCTCACGGGCAATTGACTCGCTATCGCTCATGCCTTCATCCCTTCGTAAATATCGCTTCGCTGCTTAACCGCACCAGAACCGCCATCAATCAAATCGGCGATTTCTTCAACAAGCTCCGTTCTTCCTCTGGCGCCAACAAAAGACCTATTCGAATAGGAGATATGGTTCTCCTGACTGACCTTCTTCTCATTATCTGCAAGGATAATTTCGTTCGAATCCGCATTTACAACCAGCAACGGCTCATGCGTCGCAATGAACAACTGATGGGTTCTCCTTAGGCTGTTGAATTTATCAGCCAGAATGGTCCGCAAAAAGGACTTTTCCATATTCGATTCGGGCTGATCGAATACTATTATCGTGCTGCTTCCCGAATCGCTTATTGAATTATCAAGAAAATTCGATACGTATGCCTTGCTGAGCATTCCCGCAGAAAGCTCCTCAATGGGTAGGAAGCAACCGTTCTCCGTTTTAATCTCAATGTCATACTCCAACACATCTTCCGTAGATAGAGCTATAGATAGATTGTCCTTGTATTTTTCCGAGTAGAAGACATCTACTAAGGATGAGACATCCTTCTTATTCGACAAGTCATAGGGAGGTTTAAATTTCGACTTGTTAATCTTGGGCCTATTGCCAACCGCGCTCGGAAAAGCGCTCTTGACCGCATCTACATCACCAAGCTCTAGATTAATGCTCTTGATTCCCAGCCTTGCAGAATCCGATTCCGACTGCAGCACTAGGGCACCTTTGACAGTGTCCTTATCCAAAGTCGGCGCATCCGCAGACAAGCGAAGTTTTTGAACTCTGAGGCAGTTCTGTGCGACAACTTGGAGGTTGTCGACAACCACCTGCGCCTTTTCATTTACCTGGGCGGATTGGGCGCTAATGATGTTGTTATAGCTTTGTACAGCGTCGAAAAGGAGCGCGTTGATTCCCGATGTCAGTGGAAGGCTCTTGATTCTCACAGACAGCCGGTTCGCAGAAACGTCAAGCTCGTCAGCAAGCCTCATCCCAAGTTCTTCAATAGAAGAAATGAGTTCGGAGGAGAAGTGCCGCCTCGCAGCGATATCCCGAAGGGACGCAAAGACATCATTCACAGTCTTTTTATCCTGAATTATCTCCTGACGCTCTTGTTCCAACTTCGACAAGTCACCAATTATACGAGCGTCTTTTGTATAAGAAATAACCTCCGGTCGCTTAGTCGAGTTTGCTTCAATAAACTTAGCTGCATCCTTTACAAGGGCCAGACTAGACTCTATCTTCTCCGAAAGATCCCTGACCGTCCTTTTGTTTTCAAGCAGAGCGTTGAGTTCAGTCTCAAATTTATGCAGCTCAGTATAAAACTCGCTGCCATCAACCCTAAGTCCGAGATCATCTAGAATGGAGGAATCATCGGACGAGTACGCCTTTATAATCTTCTGATACAGGCTCTCTATTTCCACAACCTTGTACCCCGATTGAGCAGTAATCTCATTACCGTCTGCATCGTATAAGTGGACGTTATCAAGATTGCACAGAGCCGAATATTCTGACATATGCGATGTAGAATCGCGCAGGGGCTCTCCAGTTAGTTTTCTCTTCACTAAATCGAGAAGGAGAGTTTTCCCCGAACCAGAAGGACCGATTACTGAGTTGATTCCGTGAGAGCATACCACCTCGCTTTTTCCCATAGCACAATTCTCATCTATCCTTATTTTCGAAATATATGAGATGCGATTCATGACATCTTCTTCGCGCAACACGCGTTTTTCTCCAATCATTACGGAGTAGAAGAGATCATCGAATGTATTTCCGGCCCAGATATAAGTCGGTGATTTGATTGCCCGAAAAGGCGTTCTGTCAGCAGAAGATAGATTCGCAGCAGATGAAAGCCAGTCGCAGTATTCTTCTGAAAGAAAAGTTTTCAAACGATTTAATAGCACCGTCTTGTGATAAGCCCTGTTGTCTTCAGTTGCCACAGGAAGGAATCGAGAAAGTGCGGCGATACCGCCCGCCATCTCTGGGTTTTCATATAGAGACCTTTCATGCTGCTTCTTTCCATGTACGCAGATTATCGAGCGAGAAAGCGTGGCAAGCGTGCTTAACTGCTCCAAAGTAAGATAGTAGCAATCTGTTTGCCGCGGCTTTTCAGAGACATCAAGCAGCGCGTTCTCTCGAAAGAACGACCTCATAGTTTCTTGCAACAGCAACGGATTAATCGCGGGATCAAATAGAACAACAAGATGAATTACTCTATCTGAATCCTCCCAGTTTTGTAGATTGATTTCTGCGCCAGGTACAAGAGTGATTCCGTATAGCGAGCAGCACTTTTTCATCAGCATGAACGCTGCAGCATTGAAGTCGTTGGAGTTGGTTTGTCCGAGAAGCCGATATCCCAACCGCTTCGCCTCGTCAATCATGGCGTAGGCAGACACCAAATCGAACGAGCTCTTATAGTCTCGACCCTTATCCTTGGTACAATCCGCTTCGTCTCCACCGAAGTGGTTATGGATTGATATTTTCGTAAACTCGCTCATCGAGAATCCACTCTATCCGTAGCCCGGTTAAGCAGACGCCTTGAAGCGTAACGACCTCTACCTACCGAGCACTACCGTAGACCAGCAGTTCCATAATAATCATCCGGTGAACCCGCGCTTCCAGTCGAGGTACTCCTCCTCGGAGATCTCCCCGGAGTCACGCCTCGCGCGCATCGCCGCCCACGCTCTGACCGCCGCGTCGAGCTTCTGGGCGCCGGGCGCCGCGGGGTCCACGGCGACCCGAGCCCCACCATCGTCGGCCTCGGGCCTCGCGCCGAACCCCTCCTCGAGCCGGAACAGGACCTCGAGCGCGTCCCGGGCAGTATCGACCCCGTAGTCGACGAGGGAAGCAGGATCTACCTCCAGGGCGCGAGCAATCGCCTCCAGGTGCTGCGGCCGGGGCGTCCTGAGCCCGAGCTCGTAGTTGCGCACCGCGGACTCGGTCACGCCCGCCATCTCGGCGAGCTCGCGCTGCAGGAGGCCGCGCCTCGTCCTGAGCTCGCGTATCCTGCTGCCGTCCGCCATGTCTCTCCTGTCTCTCTCGTATATCTGGTGTACCTGCTTATCTCAGGATAACGCATCAGGATATGAAGGATTGTCATGTTGACCGTTCGATTTCGTGCTGCTAGTATCCGAACTGACAGCACGTTTTCATGCTGTCGCGAGATTGGAGAGAGATGGAGAGCAGAACCATCGGCGCGGACGAGGTCGCCGAGGCCCTCGGCATGTCGCGCGCCTACGCCTATATGCTCATCCGCCGGCTCAACAAGGAGATGGAGAAGCGGGGGTGCATCACCGTGCCCGGGCGGGTCAGCCGCGCGTACTTCGAGAAGCGCCTGTTCGAGGGCGAGGGGGATTCCGATGCCAGTGACAAGGGATAAGCGGAACGGCACCTGGTACGTCCAGGCCTGGTACAAGACCTACGACGGCAAGCGCGCCCACAAGGTGAAGCGGGGATTCAAGACCAAGCCCGAGGCGCTCGCGTGGGAGTGCGACTTCTACGCCGTGCAGGCGGGCGGCATGGACATGAAGCTCGTCGACTTCCTCGAGCTCTACAAGAAGGACATGGGGCCGCGCCTGCGCCTGAACACCTGGAAGACCAAGGAGTCCATCATCACGAAGCGCATCCTCCCCTACCTGGGCGAGAAGCGCATGAACCAGATCGCCCCGGTCGACATCGTGAGGTGGCAGAACGAGCTGATGGCCCTCGAGAAGCCGAGCGGGGACGGGTTCTCCGCGACCTACCTCAAGACCGTCAACAACCAGCTCTGCGCGCCCTTCAACCACGCCGTGCGCTTCTACGGCCTCTCGTCGAACCCGTGCCGCAGGACCGAGTCCATGGGCTCGAAGTCCGCCGGTGAGATGGGATTCTGGACCAAGGACCAGTACCTCAGGTTCTCGGACGAGATCATGGACAAGCCGCTCTCCTTCCACGCCTTCGAGACGCTCTACTGGTGCGGCGTGCGCGAGGGCGAGCTGCTCGCCCTGAAGCCGCGCAGGTTCGACTTCACTTCAGGCGGAAGACCCTCACCATCGCGGAGTCCTACCAGCGCATCGACGGGCAGGACGTCCTAACCGACCCGAAGACCCCGAAGTCGAAGCGCGTCATCGCCATGCCCGGCTTCTGCGCTGAGGAGCTGGAGGCGTTCCTCTCCCTCCTCGACCTCGACCCCGACGAGCGGATCTTCCCCGTGACCAAGTACCTCCTCAGCCACGAGATGGAGCGCGGAAGCAAAGCGGCCGGCCTCGAGCCCATCCGCATCCACGACCTCAGGCACAGCCACGTTTCGCTGCTCATCGACATGGGCTTCACCGCGCTCGCCATCGCGGACCGCATGGGCCACGAGGCGGCCGACATCACCTACCGCTACGCCCACCTGTTCCCCAGCGTCCAGGCCGACATGGCCCGCGCGCTGGACGGGGCGAGAAGGGAGAACTGACATGCCCTGCCCCAACTCCGCCCGCGAGAGGAGCGTCACCATCGGCTTCCGCGTCACGCCCGAGCAGGCGAGGCGCATCGACCTCATGGCGCGCGCCTCGAGCATGACCAAGCAGGACTACCTTTACAAGCGGGCCCTCAAGGAGGAGGTCGTCGTCAGGCCCGACGTGCGCGTCTACAAGATGCTCCGCGACGAGATGGGGCGCGTGTACCGCGAGCTCAGGCGCATACGGTCCGCCGACGAGGTCGACGAGGGGCTCGCCTGGACGGTCGACTTCCTCGCGCGGGAGTTCTCCGCCATGCGCGGCGAGGCGGAGCCCTCGGACGTCGAGCGCGAGGACGCCCTCATCTTCGGCATGTCCCGGAGGTGAGGACGCGTTCCCCGCCCCAGTCGACGCCAGCGCCTCCGCCGCGCGCAGACCCTCTGTGCCGAGGTTATGGAGCCCTTCCGATGGATGACCCGCACTTCCCAAGCGCTTCCCCCGCCCGCCTCAATCGGGCATACTTCAGTCATTGTGAAAAGCCCCAGGGCTTTTAGCGGCTGCGGGTACCTGTACCTTCAGCCGCATTTTTCTTATCTTTTGGGCCGACATGGAAGATCCCGGCACCGCGACAACGAGGGAACGGCCGCTCATCAACGCCGCCCAGCAGGTCCGTCACCTCAAGGAGCGATGGGTCCGCTTCGAGCTGACGGACGAGCGAGAGGCCGAACGATTCCTGCGGGAGAGCAACTTTTTCTTCAAGGTGAAGGCGTTCGCGAAGTGCTTCTCCCGCTACACCAGCCCCGACTCGGAACGCTTCGGCTCCTACACCAACCTCGACTTCGCCTACCTCGCCGAGCTCACGAGGCTCGACCACCACCTCCGCGAGGCGGTCCTCTCCCTCGCGCTCGACATCGAGCACTACATGAAGGTCGAGCTCAACAGGATAATCATGGACGCGGGAGGCGATCCTACGGACTCATGGCCTCCTTCTTCGAATCCGAGTACGAAAGAAAGATAAAGATACCGTGCAAGACATCCCCTCAATCGACCCTCATACGCTCAAGTCGCGCTGCTCAAAAGCGATGGTTCCGAGCGCAAAGAGCACCCCGCCTGAAACGCCAAGCACAGTCGCGCCTGCCAAGGCACCCATTCCCCCAGATGCAACCCCGAGCGGATCGAATAGAACAAGCGGCGTGACGTCGGCAAGCCAAGAGAGCTCGTCCCCAACCCCCGAAAGCATCTGCACCAGCACGAAGAGGACACACAGGGCGACACCCGCCCACCGCGCCGCCGAGACGTTCGGCAGCACACAGGCGCCTGCCCAGCACACACCGGAGAGAAATAGCCAGAGACAGAAGGTCGCCGCGTTGGCAACAATAAGGTCGGAGGCGTCGAGCTCGTCAGGAAACATGGCATGGGCGCAAGCCAGCTCGAACACAGTGAGCGCCGCCGCAAGGAGAACGAGGCAGAAAACGAGAACGCCCGCCTGCGAGAGTATGAGTCTCGTACGGCTCACAGGCTGCGCAAGCAGATAGGAGATGCTGCCGCGTTCGATATGACGGACCACGAGCCGACTGGTGAGCACCGCCACAAGAACGAGGGGAAGCGCCACGAGCAAAAAACCGTACAGGTAGTTGACCATAAACTCAAGAAGCGTCGTCCCCTGGTCCGCCATACCGAAGGCGGCGAAGAGCTCGGGCATAGCGTCGCGCATGAGTGCGAGCGACTCGCCGAGCGCCGGATCGTACATGCCGATGATCACGCCGGCATAAAGAGCGACCGCCGCTGCGATGATGGCGGTCGGGAACAGACAGGAGCGCAGCACGCGCTTGAAGAGGGGAAGGGTCATGGAAATCTCCTAGCTTTGCCGCAAGGGCTCGGAGCCCTCGTACAGATGAAGGAACAGCTCCTCGAGCGTCTGCTCGCGAGACGTGACCGCAGCAACGTCGTAGGAGGAAAGCTCGCGGATGAGGGCGTTCACATCTCGCACGTCGCGGAGCTCCACACCACGGGCATCCCCCTCAGCGGGATCGACCCCGTGGGCGAGCTCCCAGCGCGAGCGTTCCCGCTCGCTCGAGAACTCGACCGAGTAGCCGCGGCCGCGCATCGAGCGCACCTCGTCCATGCTGCAGGCCATGACGACGCGCCCCGCGCGGATGAACGCCACGCGGTCGCACGCCCGCCCGACCTCTTCGAAGATGTGCGAGGAGAGCAGGATTGCAGCGCCCCGCGCCCGCTCCTCGGCAACCACGTCGAGAAAGCGCTCCTGCATGAGCGGGTCGAGACCGCTCGTGGGCTCATCGAGGAGAAGCACGTCCGGGCGGGCCATGAAAGCCGCGACGATCGCAACCTTCTGCCGGTTGCCTTTGGACATCCCGCCAATACGTGCACCGAGGTCCAGTTCGAAGGCGTCGGCAAGCTCCCGCATCCGGGAGCGGTCGCGCAGGCCCCGCATCCCCGCCATGAGGTCGAGAAAGGCCCGAGCGGTCATCTCCTGCATGCAGGCGTTCTCGCCGGGCAGGTAACCCAGATGCGCCTGGACACGCGGCCGCTCCCGGAAACAGTCGTGCCCGAGGATCTCGGCCGTCCCCCTCTGCGGCCTGACAAATCCCATGAGGTGGCGCATCGTGACCGTCTTTCCCGCCCCGTTGGGACCCAGAAAACCGAGCACCTCGCCAGCATCGACCTCGAGGCTAACGTCGAAGATGCCACGACCGTGCCCGTAATCCTTCGTGAGCCCGCGCACGCTGATCGCGGTCCCCACCCCGCTCGCCGTCATAGGTACTCCTCCCGGTACGTTGCCCGCTTGAGCCAATCGAGCCAGACGAGGAACTCGGAGAGCATGGCCTCCACGTCGAGCTTCCCTCCCCCGCGCAGCTGCTCGTGCAGGCAGCCGTCGCCGCACCACACGAGCATGCGCACCACGCGCATGGGATCGACGTCCTCCCGGAAGCGCTCCCAGCGCACATGGCCCAGGTACGTTCGCACCATGATCGGCACGGAATCTGTCATGAAGGCGTCGAGCACCCCGGAAACGTCTCTGTGACCGGGATAGAACGCCCGGACGAAGAAGTCCATGATGCGCGGGCTCAGCCTGACGAGAGCGGCCTTCCGAGTCACGGCGTAGCGCATGATCTCGAAGAAGTCGTCAATCTGGTACCAGCGCTCGTCGACCACCGCGTCAGCCACGCGCCTGGTGACCGCTGTGAGGACGTAGAGGTAGAGGTCCCTTTTGTTCTTGAAGTAGAAGAAGAGCTGGCTTTTCGAAACGCCGGAGCGGCTGGCTATGTCCGCCGTCGAGGCGCGAGCGTAGTCCTCGCCCCCGAACACCTCTACGGCAGCGTCCACCACCGCCCGCCTGCGCCCCTCGGGGAGGTCCTCGAACCTCCCGAACCTGTCTGACATGGGGCCTCGCTTTCCCTCGTCTTTCGAGAACAAGGCTACCCCGTTGACCCGGATATGGAAGGGGCTCTGAGCTGGCAAAACAGCCCTTGGAGCAGTTTTCGAGACGAACGTTTCGAATAAAGGCTTCCTCTCGGAGGTGAATCATGTGGAAGCCGTTGCCCGCGAAGGTCGAGTCCGCGGGCGAGCGGAAGGTACTGTGGGGGCTCCGTGGGGATTGATCGGCTGACGCCCCCAGCAACCAAAGCGGGGACCGTACGCACCCGCAACGAAATCGTATTCTCGCAACGGATTCATCCGTCAGTAGCGAACGGTACAGAGGCGATTCGTATCAGGCTAAAGTCTCGCCTCGCGAACCACTGCCCCCTCGCCTCCGGTAAACGATTTTCCTGATTGCATGAACGCTCAGACCGTAGCGTTCCGCAAGCCCACCCACCGACACGCCGCTGTCGTGCTCCTCGCATATCCTCCGATTTCTCGCCTTGAGCTCCTCCCTGTATCCGCTCTCCTCTCCCCAGCGCCTGTGACAGTGCTCGTCCTTCGGAACGTACAGATACCCGCCCTGGACCACCTTCTGAAGCTCCCTGACGAGGGGCTCGGGGAGCACGTCGCGCGCGTTCGCGTACCTCATGAGGCCGCCCCCTCGCCAGCGCCCGTCCCTGACCTCGCCCTTCGGGCGTAGCGCCCCAGGTACGTAGCGCCCACGGCGCACGGCAGCATGGGCGAGAGCGCCTGGGCTGCGAGGATTCCCGGGTAGCCGAGGGCGGGCACGAGCAGGACGGCGAGCCCCACGCGGACCACCACGGCGTCGAGCAGGGCATTCAGCGCCGCCAGCCTCGGCGCGCCCGTGGCCTGGGCGAAGGAGTCGAGCGCGTACATGGCGGCGTAGGCCAGGCTGTTCGCCGAGCAGCAGGCGCGCAGGTAGAGCACGCCCGCGGCCACGGCCTCGGGGTCGTCTGCGAAGAGGCGGACGAGCTGCGGCGCGGCCGCCTGGACGAGAAGGACCACGAAGACGGTCGCGCCCACCGAGACGGCGAGGCCGGCCCGCGCGTAGGCGAGCGCCCGACCCCGGTC
>UMHS01026575.1_pt1 | contig 32563 bp, 26 predicted proteins | sample 1965611 | NCBI WGS metagenome assembly UMHS01 (sample SAMEA4836106, study PRJEB28245) | human gut metagenome | biome: gut microbiome; material: fecal sample | place: Denmark | collected 2008
CACCCGTAAGAGTTGACCAGAATAGGTACAGCAGTAATGCTGCAGTGCAGACCGGTAATAATGATATACTTCCTGCAGTAGCAGCTATACCGACAGGAAGTATATTGTTCAGACGTCAATTACAATATAGCTCTTCAAAAAATCGTATCATATCAGTTCTTTCTGCGAAAAAGTTTACTAAGAAAATCTTAAAACCCGTAAAAAAGGTTAATCAAGGAATTTCATTTGTTAACACTTTGCAATCTTATCAAAACGATGTGGGATCAGTTGATAAAGTATTAACTGTTGGCCTTAACAAGGCAGATAAACTTACAGCAAAAGTTGATAAAGCGTTAACTAAAAAGAAAAAACGCAAACTTGCGACCGTTAAAGATAAAAATGTATCTAAGTATGCTACAGTAACCGGAGCTGCAAAAAAACTCGGGAAAAAGGGCGTAAGTGCTGTAGGTATAGGAGCTGATGCCCTCGTTAGTGTTGTAGGTGATGATGTGGGCAGTCAGATGGTTGTACAACTTGTAAATTCTACTCGCTATGCAGTTAAAGCCACTAAAATTACGGGCAAGACACTGAAAGCTACTGCAAAGACTACAAAAGGTGTAGTTAAAACATCAGCGAAAGCTGTAAAAAAGACGGCCAAAGCTACTAAAACAGCAGCTAAAGTTTCTGCTAAAGCTACAAAAGCGGCTGTTAAAGTATCAACTAAAGTTGCTCAAGCGGCAGTTAAGGTCACTCAACAAGTTGTAGCAGCAGTTACTAAGGCTATTGTGGCTTTGTTATCTAATCCAATCGGATTGATTATAGTAGGATGCGTTTTACTTATTGTTATTATCGTGTTTACGTGCGGTTCTTTTTTTGGAGCGTTTGCTTCAAGTTCCTATTCAGGAGCCGGTTCGACCGATTATTCTTCAGCATCTGCGAGTGTTAGTACAGCGAACAACGTGTCTGATGTTTATGATTATGTAAATAAATCTATTGCTGAACGTAATTTATATTTACTTAATTTGCAGGATTCTTGGACGGGATTTCTAAAATATGATTATGAATATCAAATTGAAATGTCGGATGGTACACTAAAACACACGAGTACCTATCCTGTAGCTGACTGTGCTCCTATTATGGCTTATTTAGCTGTTAATTATCAATCATATGATTTAACGGACAACATTAAAAATGAGATAGATAATATAGTTGCTTCTTTGTACACTTTTGATTACAAAATCGAAGATTACACTTTCCAGGAAGAACATGGTTCACACACCATAACCTATACCGGTAAAAAGATAACTTTTATAGTTAAATACCATAACCCGGAGAAGTATTTTAATGCAATAATTCCCGATGAAAAGAAAGCTAACTATGCAAGTATTCTTCAGTACGGAGATCGTTCTTATTTCAGATTATATAATATCCTTCGGGACGACAATTGGCACGAATATGTCGGGGAACAGTATGGTTATTCGGTTGAAGCTACATATAATAGTGCCACATATAAATATAGCTATGAACTTAAAAACAATTCTAAGTTAATGCTTAACTATAAAAAAGGTGATGGCACGACTACGGCATTTCTTTATTCTCCGCTTACCGGCAAAATCAAATCTATCAAAACAGATGATGATTATGATTATATAATCACACTTGTTGATGATAAAAACAAATTGGAATTTACCATATATGCTGAGTTTGAAGATCTATTTACACTCAAAAATGGTCTTACAGTTGGATCGTCGTTAAAGTCTGGTGATTGTATAGCATCAAGACGTTATCCGATATATATAAGTTGTAAGTCAAACGGTAAAACGATAAACCCTATGCTATTAATGGAATACTATCAACACGCTGATTAATTATGAAAGGCAGGTGAGGTCAGGTGGCATCATTAGATGTTTTGAAGGAAAAATTACAAAAAGAAATTGAAAAACGAGATAAGGCTGAAACCAATATTAAACGTTTGGAAATCAGAATTGAACAGGAAGAACTTTCAACGATTAAAGCTACTATGAAGGCTCATAATGTATCTTTTTCTGAATTGCAGTCTTGGCTGAATTCTCAGAAAACAGATGATACAGGAGCTACATATGAAAATTCGTAAGCACAAGCAAGAATCAGATAAATGGACTTACAAGTTAGGTAGAAAAATTGGTAAAAAAATTTCCCCGGTAGTTTCCAACCGTAAGTTTAAAATAGCAGTTATCGCCATATTGTTACTCATCCTTTTCATTTTTATAGTACCAATAAAAAACAATATTATTACAGTCATAATTTTGATTTTATTACTGATTGCATCAGTAATAATAAAACGCAAAACAAGATAAATAGTTTTATAGCAAAGAATTTTACAATAATAACATAAAACATTATGAGGTGAATTATGAAACTCGTTATTGCAGAAAAGCCGAGCGTAGCTGTAGCAATAGCAAATGTTCTGGGTGTACATAACAGGAAGGATGGCTATATTACCGGCAACGAATATATAGTATCCTGGTGTGTAGGTCATTTAGTGCAGAGTGCTATGCCGGAAGATTATGATCCTAAGTACAAATTATGGAAATTAGGGGATTTACCAATTCTTCCTGAATCCTTTAAAACCGTGGTTATTAAAGAAACAAAAGCACAATTCAAAGTGCTATCAGCTTTAATGAACAGCGATAAAATTGATAGCATAATTTGTGCGACAGATGCCGGCCGTGAGGGAGAGTTAATTTTTAGATTAACATACAACAAGGCAAATTGTACGAAACCATTTCAGCGACTTTGGATTTCATCAATGGAAGCCAAAGCTATACGCAAAGGTTTTGATGATTTAAGAAATGGCACAGACTATAACAATTTGTACTATGCGGCCTTAGCCAGAATGAGAGCTGATAATGTTGTTGGTACTAATTTTAGTCGGTTGTATTCTTTGTTATACAATCAAAATATAAATATCGGTCGTGTACAAACACCGACAGTTAATCTTGTTGTACAGCGAGAAAGGGATATTGCTAACTTTGTGCCAACACCGTATTACGTTCTTGAAGCCGATTGTGGCGATTTTGTAGCTATCTCTGAGAATATATATGACTATGATAAAGTCGATTTGTTATATAAGAGCGTAAATAACAATTCAGCAGTTGTTATCTCTGTTGAAGAAAAACAGCACAAGGAGAATCCTCCGACCTTATTTGACCTGACGACACTACAGCGTACGGCCAATAAAGAATATGGTTATACGGCTCAGCAGGTACTTGACATCATTCAAGGCTTGTATGAGAAAAAGTTACTTACATATCCTCGTACTGATTCAAAATTTTTAACTGATGAAATGGTAGATAGTACAGTTGAAATAATTGCAAATATCTTGAAAAGCGATGCAGTTACTGCAAATAAAAATCTTAATATAAATCTTAATGCAGTAAATATAGATAGAGTTGTTAATAATAGCAAAGTTTCAGATCATCATGCTATCATTCCGACTGTCACACTTGCAAAATCAGATTATACTGTTTTTGAAAATTTGAGTAGTGCTGAAATAAATTGTTTAACCCTTATTATTAACAGACTGCTTGCAGCTACATATACACCATATTTATATTCTGAAACGATTGTAAAAGTTGAGATTAACGGTTATATCTTTACCGCTAAAGGTAAAACTGTAATTGATTCCGGATATAAAACTATACTGAACGAGAATATGTCTGAACATATATTGCCACCAGGCATTGTTAAGGGTAAAGAATATACAGATGTTACTGTTAATTGCCTTAATAAGGCCACTACACCGCCAAAACCTTATACTGATGATACTTTATTATCTGCTATGGAAAATGCCGGAAATACCACAGATAACAGCGAATACAAGGCAATACTAAAGCAATGTAAAGGATTGGGAACACCGGCTACAAGAGCAGGAATAATTGAGCGTATAATCAAGACAGGTTATATCATAAGACGTAATAAAAACCTTATCCCCACAGCTAAAGCGGTAAGTTTGATTGATTTATTACCCGATGAAATCAAATCTGCTGATTTAACAGCTCAATGGGAGATGCAGTTAGAAGAAATTTCCAGTGGAAAAATTTCTTCTGATGAGTTTATATCCTCAATTTATAAATATGTTTCTGATATTTGTAATACTAAAAAATCATCGACGGTTGACAAATCAGTATTTAAGGAAGATAATAAGTCTATAGGTATTTGTCCGAGGTGCGGTAAACCTATTATTGAAATAAATAAGGCGTACATTTGTACCGGCGGAAAAGATTGCGGCTTTATCCTTTGGAAAAATGATAAGTTTTTCACCGATAAAAAGAAAAAACTTACAACAGCAATGGTGAAAACTTTGTTGAGCAAAGGAAAGGTAAAAGTTAAAGACCTTTATTCTGCTAAGAAAGACAAGACTTATGATGCCTATGTAACTTATGAGGATACGGGCAAATATATTAACTTTAAACTTGATTTTAAGCGGTGATGATTATGGGAAATTTAATTAAGACCTTATTGACAAAAAGTATTTTGCCACTTACATATATTGGAATTTTGGTATTTGTACTTTTTGCAATCAAAAACAGATATGATCCAGAACTAATGAATTATCTAATGACTGTAGCAGCCTTTGGTTTGCCTATTGGTATTTTTAAAATGTTTGTATGGGTAGTGCCATTTGGATACGGAGCAGGAGAAACTTTAGCGTTTATCGTTCTTGATCTGGCTGTTGGAGCAGTAATAGGAGTATTTATGTTATGCTTCATAACTGTAAGGGGATTAGTTTACATACCAATTTCTTTTTACCGTTATTTTGCAGAAAAAAAAGCAGAAAAAAATTTTTTTCTGCAAAAATAGTTTTTTAAATAGTTTTTTAGATATTAATGTACAGTTTTTTAATACCTTTTTTGTACAGTAAAAAAACAGCTAAAAAAACGGTCGTTTTTTTAGCACACTTTAATTATATGACATTATATTCCAAAAATCAACAGTTTTTGGCACATAATTTTAAATTTATTTTTCATAAGTCAATAAATGAGGCTTATATGTTCCAATTAACTACAAGTTAAAAAAAGGGGTATGTTTACATAATTTTGTATGTAAAAAATCCGTGTTGAATCATAGCTATTGACAAATTTGCCAATGTATGATAATATACATAACGAACTAAATAAAAAAAAACACCGCATAAAGCGGTGTAATTTTTAAAAATCCACTTTGGATGGCCGTCCTCCGTGGTACTTCATAAGGTAACCGTAACTTACCCTACAAAGCAGTTATTCAACTGTTTTTATTATAACTTAAACAAGCATTCTTGTCAATAGGTTTTTAATAAAAAATAGTGTTAACTGTAATTAAGATAAGAGAGTAACGGTTACTGGAAGATGTTCAGTAACCGTTTTTTATTTACCTTATTATTTGGATGCCTAAAAGATCCAAACGATTTAGTTCACTCTATTAATACTTTGTTGTCAAGCTCTATAGCTTTACATATTACAATTCAAGAAAACAAATTTGTTATTGTCAAAAAATGCTTTAAAAAAGCAAAAAGGCAATGGCTTTATTAAGTGCAACCAAATTTTCTAAAAAATAGTAATATTTTGAGTTCTTGATTATTTTATTATGCAATTACATATGGCTTAAAAAATGTGTTTCCTTGATTTATGATAGAGCAGCTTCTATATAGGACAAGCTGCACCGTGCCTACCGGTAAAGTAGGAGGACGGTAGTTCAGGTACAAACTATACTTGACTGTGCGTTATCTGCAAAGATGTAGCAGTATAAAGATTACAGTAGATTGATTGCACTCATTCAGTAGAAGCAATCCGGCTCATCCAGATGCCTAATATCCCTCTGGATGATAACGTCAGGGGTTAAAAGCAGAAGAAAGACCTCAATAAGCCTAACCGTTCTGATAAGAACGTACATTGGTTAAAACTATCCTGCGGTGGAATTGCACGGGACTTATGGTTTTGTCAGTCCAGGAAACACACAATAAGGAGAAATCCTTAGCAAGTTGAAGATTGGTGCTTGGTGCTTGTTAAGTGTGCTGCTGTTTAAACGGCAGGCTCAGGGATAACACACGGAATACGGAATACGGATACCTCAAAAATAACGGTATTGAATTTTAGTGTGGCAGAGCGTTCTGTTGTTTCATCAACAGGATAGCTCTGCCCAGCCGAGCCGAGCCGTAATCCTAAAAATAAATAATTTTATCAGCTGTTGCAAATTTGTCAAGTGCTTTTTTAAATAAATCTCGTAAGTTATTTTTTCGTTTGAAGTCAAAATCGCCTTTTCTTTTTTACCGTAATTTAAAATCTAATGTTTTGATTTTTGCATTTTTTCGTAGAATGCATTTGTAGTTTGTAGTAAAAAAATAACGATAGTTTACTTTAAAACTATTTTTGTAGTTAAGCTGTATGTGCTTTGAAACGGGAAAAATGTTTATATAGTTTTATCGTTAAATAGCTTGACTTTTTTGTAGTGTTATGGTAAACTATATTTATAGTTAAGTAGTGTTGTTCTTTATTTTTGACCGTTCATATTTAGACAAAATTGAAGAACAACATAATAATTTTGCTTTTGCCGAATTGCAGAATTTATTTTATTACTATAGTAATATTGCTTAGTACAAAAATAGTTTACTATAATAGTAGATAGTTTGGAGGGATTATATGAATTGGATGATTAGATTCAGATTTTGGTTAAGAGGAAAAAAGTCTTGCCATCATTGTTGTTTTTTTTGCAAATATTATGAATCTTGTAAACAGGATTTTACGGAGGTTGAAAAAATATGAAAGTTATTACTGTTACAAATCAAAAGGGTGGTGTAGCTAAAACTACTACTACTGCTTCATTCGGCTATGAACTGGCTGAATTTGGAAATCGTGTTTTACTTATTGATTTAGATCCGCAATGCAATCTTAGTCAGTATCTAAATGTGTCTGATGAATCAGATGATAAGTCTATGTATAATGTGTTATGCGGAAAAGCAAAAATTTCAGATGTTATTAAATCTTCAGAAAATGTAGATATAGTTGCATCAGATTTATTGTTAGCAGGTGCAGAACAGGAAATGAATAAGCCTGGCAGAGAATATAAACTGAAAGAGTCGTTATCAGAAATTAAAGATAGATATGATTATATTTTGGTTGATACTCCGCCGAACCTTGGCATATTAACAGTTAATGCTCTTACTGCTGCTGATGAAGTTCTTATACCTTCTAATGCTGGAGCTTTTTCAACTCGTGCTTTTTTACAACTTTTTGAAACAATTGCAGGTGTGAAAAAATATTTTAATCCTTCTTTATTAGTTAACGGAATTCTGATTACTCGGTATAATCAAAATACAAAAATTTCAAAAGCTAATAGAGAAATAATATCTCAACTTGCTGATCGTCTGGGTTGTAGTTTGTATGATACTAATATTCGTACATCAATTGTCGTGGAGGAAGCTCAGTATGAGCAAGTAGTTATTTCAAAATATAATAGGAACTGTACTGTATCTCAAGATTATCATAATTTTGTGATAGAATTTTTGGATAAGGAGAAAAAATAAAATGGGAAAGAGTTTTGATAGTCAATCAAAAGTTGAGCAGCTTTTAGGAAATATTAGTCTGAATTCTTTTGGTGGAAAATCAGATATTGAAGAAGAAGCTAATGTTCGCACAACTAAGACTGATGTAAAAACAAGAAAGAATTTTTCTGATGGAATTAAGCGAACTTATAGAATTCCACGCTCATTAGATCGTGCTTTAAGTTTAATGGCGGCCGAACAAGGTTTGAAAAAAAATGATATATTTCAATCAGCTTTGACTGTTTATCTAAAGGATTATTTGCAGGAGGATGAATAAATGAACAGTTCTAAAATTGATCAGTTATTAAATGGGTTTAATTCGCAAGACCAGGATGATCCTATGGTTAGTAAAGGCTTTTATTTAACTCCAAGTATGGATAAAGCTCTTGCCTTGAAAGCTGCTAATGATGGCCTAAAAAAGAGCGAAGTTGTTCAAGCAGCTTTATCTCAATACTTGTCGGAATATCTTGACAGATAAGACTTCTTGAAATTCATATTTTCATATTTGTAACAAAAATTCAGCGAATCACATAAGGAAATCAATTTTTTTGATACCGCCTATGTGATTCGCTTTTTTAATTTATTTTTTATAGTTGAAAAAACATTTTAGCTGTGCTAAAATGTAGATACGGTAAAGAACAAATTTAGCAAGCATTGCAAGTGTGTACACACTTGCGGCTTGTTGGGATAATCCCAAACCCTTTTATTGGGGAATTCCCCAAACCCCTATTATACGAAATGTTTCACATTAAACATTTTTAGGAAGTGTGCTTATGGCAAATCGCAAAAGAGCGATACAAATTAAATTTACGGTAAATGAAGAAGAAAAAAAATTAATTGAGCAAAGGCAAGAATTGTCCGGTATAAAAAATAAAGGTGCTTTTTACCGAAAAATGTTAATAGATGGTGTAGTTGTAAATACCGATTTATCTGCTATTAAAGAAGTAACAGTTGCGATGAATCGTATAGGCACAAATATAAATCAGATTGCACGAAGGGCAAATCAAACTGGCCGTGTTTATGCTGATGATTTAAAAGATATAGACAAGAAAGTTGAAGAAATATGGCAATTGCTAAAATCCACGCTATTAAGTCAACAGTAGCTAAGTCAATTGAATATATTACTAATCCGGATAAAACGATTATGCCAAACGGTACTCAGTTGGTATCGTCTTTTAATTGTGCAACTGAAACGGCGGCAATAGAATTTGATTTAACAAGAAGAATGGCTCTTGAAATGACTGGTGATTATACAAATACTGGCAGAGCTAACAATCTTGCATATCATATGATTCAGAGCTTTGATATAAATGATAATGATAAGGTTACTCCTGAGCAAATACATAAACTTGGAATTGAATTTGCAGAAAAGTTTTTAAAAGGAAAATATGAGTATGTTATAGCAACTCATATTGACAAAAAACACGTACACAATCATATTATTTTCAACGCTGTATCTTTTCGAGATTACAAAAAATTTCGCAGTCAGCCTTATAAGACTGTTGCCAAAATGCGAGAAATTAATGATTTAATTTGTGAAGAAAATAATCTTTCTGTTGTTAAATCTAAGGGCAGAGGCAAGTCTTATAAAGAATGGATGGTAAGCAAAGAAGGCTTATCCTGGTTTCAAATTATTCAGAATAAAATTGATGAAACTATTCCAAAATGCACGTCTTATGATGAGTTTAAAAAGTTTTTGCTTGCTGATGGATTTTTCATTAAAGAGGGCAAACATATAGCGTTCAAAACTCCTGATGAAACTCAAACACGTTACATTAGAGGAAAGAGAATAGGGGATAACTATACAAAAACTGCTATAGAACAGCGTATAGCAAAAAATCTGAATAAAGAAAAATATGTGATTGATCAGAAGTTTATTTATAAAAAATTATCTTCTGGTTACTTATTATCTATGCCTGAAAGTGAACAGTATTTGTATCTTGCAAGTGATAATCTTGCTATTGAAAGCGATAAGGAATATCATATTTTTGATAAAACACTTACGGCAAAATCAATGCTGTTAGGTGACAATTTGATTTCTATTTATTCTTCTGATAGTACAGATTTGAATAGAGAAAGTAAAATATTAAAGTCTAATGGTAATGAAGAAATCCCTATTGAGGATTATATAAAAGACAGACAAATTAAGAACAGAGAACAGTTACATAAGCTGGCTGATGCAGCTTCTTATAGTAGAAAGCAAGGAGTAGTTTATTATAGCGATTTCGCTATTAAGATTGATGAACTATCAAGACAGGCTTACGATACTAAACATAAATTGATTGATTTGGATAAAAAAGTTATTGAATTTAAAAATATAGGTAAACTCATTTTATCCTATGAAAAACTGAAAGCTGTAGCTGATGATTACAGTAAATTGAAATTTTCAAGGTTTACAAGAAGAAAATTTGAGAACAAATATGGCAATGAGCTTGCATCTTATGAGTATGTAATGTCAGAATTAAAGCAATTGTCGATTGATCCTAATAAGGTTAACAAGTCGGATATAGTAGCTCTTATAAAAAGTAATGATGAAAAAATAAAATTGCTCGAAACGGAAGCTCAACAAATTAATGATATAATTGAACGGCTTAGAGAAGCTCAGAGTATCATTAATGAATATGTATTATCTGACATTTCAGATAGGTCAATTGCGTTAAAAAAAGAAAAAAATACAGAAATAGAAAAATATTAATATGGTATATAGTTATCAAAAGACTAACTCTATCTTAGTGTAGGATAGGGTTAGTCTTTTTTATTAACAAGTTAAAATTGGTTAAATAAAATATATTTAAATATTTTTATTGTTTACTATAAAAATAGTCTTATTAAATTCACAAAAAATAATTTTATTTTGAATTATAATAAAGAACACTTGACATAATTACTACATTTGAGTATAATAATACTAGTGAGATGGATTATATCTCAAGACTAATCAAAGAGGAGAGTCTCTACCTAAATCTTATATATTTGGATTTTAAAGTGAGAATATTTTAAAGAGGAAAATCTTTGCCTGACCTCAATTGGTTTAAAGTAAGAGTGCAGTACTAACTGTAAAGAGGAAAGTCTTTGCCTGACCTTAGTTGGTTTAAAGTAAGAATTTAATTAGTCTTTTGAAAAAGGGCAGATTGTGATAGATCTGCCCTTTTTGTTTTCTATAAGGAGAGAATATTGTAAATGAAGTTCTACAAGGTAGATATTGACTACATAAAATACCTACACGGATTTGACGATAGAGTGCAGTATAATTCTAATTATACTGATATGTTAAATCAAAATCGTCCATATATAGGTGTGGTACTAGAAATTAATCAACAAAATTATTTTGCACCATTGGAACACCCAAGACCAAGTCATAAAAATTTAAAGTCAAATGTTCATATATATAAAATCAAAGGCGGTAAATTGGGAATAATAGGACTAAATAATATGATTCCTGTTCCCGAAATTGCTTTAATTAATTTTAATATCAACATTGACAAAAATAGGAAAATATTAATTTCTCAATACATTGAATGTAGTAATGATTGGGATACGATAAAAAATAAAGCCGCTCAGGTGTATAAAAAAAGAATTACTGACCCCAATAAATTTGAAAGAAAGATGTATTGTAATTTTAAATTGCTGGAGGAAAAGTGTTCTGATTATGAAAAATTACAACAACGAACACAAACATTATCTTCTAAAATTCAAATAGCAACGCAAAAAGCACAGCAATATAATAATAAGCAAACTTTTATACCTAAGAAAACTAAAGATCATAATTTAAATAATGAAAGATAAAAAAAGAGTGATTTAATCATCACTCTTTTTTTATAGTGCGTATAATAGCAAAATTGTTTGGCATAAATATATTTAACTATAAATCTGCAATGCGAAATATAATTTTAATTAATATGTGAAATTTAAATTAAAAAAATTTAAAAAGAGAATTGACTTTTTTAATGTGTTGTAGTATAATAAACTCCGACCTTTTTATCATTTTTTTATTTTATAGTATAAAAAGATGAAAAAAATACGAGGAATACTTGCAATATTCCCCGTATTCGTGTTATAAGATAGATGTAGCTATCTTATATAATTACTGGACTACATCCAGATGTGATGGTACCAGTTATTATATCAAGTGCTAAGTTTGTTACGGCGAGTAACAGCAACTTGTATGTAATACCCGAACACCGCGTTTGGATGTAGAAAGTTTGGATGTAGAAAACACTACAATAAAGAAACAGATAACAAAGTATCAGTCCTATATTGAACAGACTATCCATATCAGGGCTCCTTTCTGAAATCTCAATTTTTTATTAGTGCAAGATCAGAAGTGTGTCCTTTGTCCTTTAATAGCCTATAAAGTCCAATACTCGCTGACATTATAATACAATTATTTGGTATTGTCAATAGATAATTGTATGATTTATGGTTTATAATGAAAATTTTGTCATATTGATGGAAAAAGTTATGCCTGTTGTGTAAAGTCTTGACAATAATTAACATTGTAACTAAAACAAAAGATAGTTCAAATGAAAAGGAACAGCATTGTAAAATGCTGTTCCTTTTTTTATTTTTCTTCTGTTTCAGAGAGATCTAACACATTTTCAAAACTTAAATTTTTGAAATCATCATCAGAGGTGCTTTTTAATTTCTCCAAAAGGGTTCTCGTAAACTGTATTTCTTCTTGCTCATCTGATGAATAGTAGGGCAATGAAGTTTCCAAAGTAATAATACAATCATTCCTACTGGTTGGTTTCAAAGCATTGATTGCAGTAAGTTCTTCAATGGTGTAGATAGGCTTCATACTATACGCTCCTTTCCATAGATTTTTGAATTTTTTTATCAATGATGTTTTGATTCAGTTCATCTGCTCTATGTGTGCAGTTGATAATTTGATCTTTTAGACTGGATTTATCATTGTTAAGAGCATTTTTTTCTTTTTCAACATTGGCAACAAGTTCTGCGTTCCAGTCTTTTTCATTCTTTGGTAGATACTCAATGACTTTTATATCCTTATCAGTATTGGCAACAATGGACTTAATGTTGTCAAGAGCAACCCTGCCGGCAGAGTCATTATCCACAGCAATGATTACAGAACTTGTTTCAGATTGAGAGAGTGCATTATGTAAAGCATTGACTTTAGTAGTACCATTAAGGCTGAGATAGTTATAATTATTCAAGTCACGGCCGTGAGCTTGTAAAATAGTCTGAACTGACATACAGTCAATTACAGATTCCGTGATTATGAGTGATTTAGCATTATTATTGATAAAATGGCAAGTATCATAATTACTTCCGGAAATATCGGCCTTAAAGGTTTTAGAAGTGTTAGTACCACGCTGAGATGCAAATTCGGGTTTACCACTTTTATCATAGGTTACAAACACGCAATTATTGTGGGTATCTTGATATAAGTTGCGATTATTAACCCAGGAGCTGACCACCTTACTATCAATTTTTCGTGTATTAATGAGGTATGCAAAAACATTTTTCATATGAGCAGCACGCTCAGGCAATGAAAGCTTTTTATTTTTTGTCTGGTCATTGCGATTTATTTTATGATTTACATTGCTACGAGAATTGGTAAGTTCTGAATGTATTCCGGAGTAATCAAGTAGCCTACGAATAGCTGTTGTTTTATCAGTATTTTCAAATTGCATAACGAAGTCAATTATACTGCCTTTAACACCGGTAGAATTCTGAACAAAACGGTTTTTATCCGGATCAATTCTTACAGAATCGTGTTCTTTAAGAGTGAAATAACGACCAACAGACATTACCGTAAAACCTAATGTCTGAGCATAATCCTGAATTGGAATACCTCGCTTTAAATCGTCTATAATACGCATATTTTCTTCTTTACTATATTTAGGTTGATCGTATAAGGTTTGTTCAGAGGATTCAATGGAAGCAGTATAAGAGCTATCACGGCTGTCATCAAGGCCATCAGCATCCCTATCATAGCCGACTTCCTGTTCATTTGCAATTTTTAGTTCGGCTTCTCTGCTCTTTAATAATTCCTGATATTTTTCTTCAATACCATTAATCATAGCCGCAGCTTCTTTTTGTATAATAGATAGGCTGTTTTTGAGTTCGTTAAGCTCCAAATTTCCCCAAGCTGCAATATAATTAAAGGAATATTCAGATGTATCAATGCCGAAATAGTTTGACACTACAAAAGCAACGCTTTCAGCTTGTACTTCTTTAATGTTTCTGGAATCCCTAATAGGATCATTTGGATTGGGTTCGTGCAAATGTGAATGAGCGGTTTCGTGAATAGCGGTTTTAATTGTCTGAGATTCAGACATACCGTTTTTTATAGCTATTCGCTTGTCTTTATAGCTACAATGCCCTTTTATATCACCGGATATATCTTCAAAGTTTATGGGATATTCGGAGTAGGATTTTATAGCTTCAAACAATTCATTGTAGTTTTTTACATAATCGGTCAGTTCCGACAGAAGCTGAGGTAATGGTTCTCCGTCAGTCTGGCTGACATCAAATACACTAACGGTTCTGAACGACATAGCCTGAACTGTTTTTTGTTCCATAAGAGGTTTACCATCAACAATGACTTCGTTGCCGTTGTTGTCCAATATGGGTACGGAAACTTCTTTTTTATATGGGGAAGGGGCAATGATTCTAATGCCCTTTTCTCCTTTTTTAACGTATCTATGGTGCTTTTTTACCCAGTCGTTATAACCGGCAACAAGAGTTGCATTTGGATTCTGTAAAGAAATTAAAAGCACATTGTTATAACTATAATTATGAAATTTACTGAGCATAGTAAGGTAATTAAGATATTTTTCAGAAGTGAAAACATCTTTAACTCCGTTCTGTAGCAATTCCATTACTTGATCAAGATTTTTATTATCTTTCATAAATCAATCCTTCTTGTCAATACAATACTTAATTACGGTTGTACGACTTATTCCGGTTAGCTTTACAATATCGGATATACTAAGGCCATCATTGTCGTATAATCTACGCAGTTCTGTAATGACATTATAGTTAAGCGGTGGTCTGCCTTTATGTTCTTTCCGTATTGCATTGCCGTTTTCGTCAACAATAACAGGCCTTGTTGATGGATCACGATTATAAAGTCGAAGATACTTATATAATGTGGGGGAAGTTATATGGCATTGGTAGCATATCTCGTCAACCGGATAATCCCCTGAATAATACATTTGATACATCTTAGCTTGTGTAGCTTTGGAAATTCCAGGACGGCCACCATAATGCCCTCTCATACGAGCTGATTCAAGGCCTTCTAATGTACGCTCTGAATTCAAATCAACTTCAAGCTGAGCAAAAACAGCCGCCAAATTTAAAAATGCTTTGCCGTATGCAGTAGACGTATCAAAATTATCTGAAATAGATACAAAGAGTATCCCATTTTTAGAAAAGTAGTCAAGTAAGTTAATAATTTGAACCAAAGTGCGGCTCAGTCTATCTAACTTATGAACCACAAATGTATCTCCCTCTTTTATCACAGAGAGCAGTTCTTTAAGCTGCTCTCTGTCTTTATTTTTTCGTGAATCACCGGATTTTTTCTCGCAATAAATTTTGTCACAACCATATTTTTTTAGACTGTCTAATTGTAAATTTAAATTTTGATTTTTTGTGCTCACTCTTGCGTACCCGTATATCATATCGTTACTCCTTTATCAAAATCATCTTTGGATATAGGTAAATTATACAGTACACAGAAAATCTTTGCAAATGTACATAAAAAAAACGACCGTTTTTTTCTGCGGTGCTAAAAATTGTATTTTTAGCTATGTGAAAAACCATTATTTGGTTCATATCGGTCGAAAAAATTTTTATTAAATTTACAATTTCTGTACAGTCATAGTAGTTTTGTAGGCACATCGGGTTTGCGTTATGACTGGCATAAATTAAAAACCCGTGTAGGTTCGTACAGCCGATGCAAAGTAGTGTATATCTCAAATTAATACTCATAGTAGTATTGATTAAGTTTTTTAATTGTGATAAAATTTAAAATATCATATTATTAGTAACAAATAAGGAGGAAACAAGAATGAAAAAGTTGTTAATTACTCTGGTAATGGCAGCATTGATAAGCTCATCGGCAATGTTATCTGCTTGTGGGGGTAATAATCAGGAATCAGCAACAGCTGATACTGCTTTAAATACTACTTCTGCGGTTGAAGTGGAGGAAACAACCGCAACAACTCCTACAATGTCAGCAACAGATAAAGCAGTAACTGATGCAGGTCTTGAAGTCGATAAGGACGGCAATATAATCGACGAAAGCGGCAAAAAGTTAAAGACAGATGCAGACGGCAAAGTCGAAATCACAAGTAAAAACGGCAAAAAAATCAAGGTTGATGCTGATGAAATAAAATCAGCCAATAACATTAAATCAAATACTACAAACAAATCAGAGAGTAACAATTCTTCTCAGAGTTCAAAAGCTGAAAAGAAAAATAACAGTTCTTTAAGCTCTAAGTCTGAAAACTCCAAATCAGAGAGTAAAAAATCTGATTCTTCTTCAAATTCTAAGTCTGAGAGTTCCAAAAGTGACAGTAAAAAGGACACTTCTTCAAGCTCCAAGGCTGAAAGTTCAAAGCCTGAATCATCAAAATCAGAGCCAAAACCGACACAGCATACTCATAGCTGGAAGGATATTACCAAGGCTACACGAGTAAAAGTAGTAGATCAGGAAGCCTACACTTATGAAGAGCCGGTTTATGAAAAACAAGGCAGGTATATTTGCAAGGCTTGCGGAGCTGATATCACAGATAACCTTGAACATATATTTGAATGTGCTGAATCACACGATGGAAAGGCTAGTTATAAAACTGTAAGCGTAAAGGTTCAGGTCGGCACAAAGACTGTAACTGTACCCGAAAAATCGCACTATGAAACTACAACCAAAGTAGTCGGCAGAAAGTGTACAGCTTGCGGTAAGGTTGAGTATTATTAAGCTGTTAATATTTATCGCATTATAGTTAAATAGTATTATCGCAAAATTGTTTTATTGTATTATCTGTAAAGAAATAACCGCCCTGTGTTGTAAACAGAGCGGTTATTTTAATGCAATTAATTTGTAATAGCGAAACAGCTAAAGATGTTTCTTTACCTTAAGGAGGGATAACAATAATAGCAGGATTCTTTATATGTGGTCTTTTTACTCTTATTTTTGGCTATCTATGGCTTATATCTAAACAATTGGGAAAGCCGTTTAATTCAGGTGTTTTTAATATTGGATTAGGTTTGGTTGTAATTATAAATATTATAGCCTTTTTAGTGTGGACAGTTGTAATTAGTGTATCTCTTTTTAATGGCAGCCTATAAAATAGCAAAACTCAGCAGAGCTACGGCTCTGCTTTTTTTACGCTCTGATTTTATGATATTTTTCTTTTTTAAAGTAATTTAAAAAAAATTTTTAAATTTTTTCATTTATTGGGGTGCGAAAACCCGATTTTTACGGAATATATATGAGAAGGTTTTTATTTTTAAAAAATTTTTAAAATTTTTTTGATTTTTAGGGTGACAAACCGCAAATTTTGCGGAATATATATATAACCCTTTAAGGAGGAAGTTATGAAACTGAAAAATAAGATTATTTCGGGCTTACTTACTGCCACTACTCTTGTGAGCCTTTGTGCCTTTAGTGCAGGAGCAGTAAGCACAGACAAAAAGTTTTCGATTGAAGATGCAACGCTTATTCAGAAGAATGTTGTAGGTATGACAACATTTGATGAAAAACAAATTAAGCTGTATGACCTTAATAAAGACGGTGTGATTACCGTTGTTGATTCAACACTTGTACAGAAGATTATCGTAGGTCTGATTAAAGAGCCAACAGAAGAACAACCGACAACAGCAGAATCAACAACAGAGCCTACAACGGAAGCAGTTACAGAACCTACAACTGTTCCAAAGCCTACTACTGTACCGACCGGCATTAAGCTGAATAAAACGGATATAGTCTTAGGTACAACAGAATCTTATGCTTTAAGTATAACTGTGACAAATGGTAATTTATCTCAGGTTACATTTTCAACAGGCAATAAAAAAATTGCAACTGTTGATTCAAACGGCAAAATAACTGCTGTTGGTGTTGGCACAACAACTATTACGGCAAAGACCTACAACGGCAAAACTGCAAGTTGTAATGTGACGGTTAAAAAACTTGCTGACAGTATTACTCTCAACAAATCAAGTTTAACACTTGGTGTTGGAGAACAGTATGACTTGAACAGCAGTATTCCTAACAATACAGCAGCCTACTACAGACTTTATTACTCAAATAACACCGTAATTGCTCCCGTCCAAAAGTCAGGCGGTCTTGTTACCGCAAAAACAGCCGGCACTACAACGATAAGATGTAAGCTCAACAATGGAAAAGAAGCTACTTGTAAGGTAACAGTCAAATCTGCTCCATCAAGTGTTAGTCTGAATTACACTTCGGCTAATCTAAAGGTTGGGCAGAGCAAAACATTGACGGCTACTCTCAACAGTAATGCGTATAGCTATCGTTCTGATTGGACAAGCAGTAACAGCAAGATTGCTACCGTCAATTCAAACGGCAAGGTGTTTGCTAAATCACAAGGTACGGTGACTATTACATATAAAACCTACAACGGCAAAACAGCAAAATGTAAATTAACTGTTTCGGGAAGTGCTGCAAAGTGTATTGATGTATCAACTTGGCAAGGTTCAATTGACTTTGGCAAGGTAAAATCAGCCGGTTATGACTATGTGATTATAAGAGCCGGATACGGTAAAGAAAAAAGTCAGAAAGACAATATGTTTGAAACAAACTACAAAAACGCAAAATCCGCCGGTCTTAAAGTCGGAGCATATTGGTTCAGCTATGCAATGTCACCGTCAACGGCAACAGCAGAAGCAGATGCTTGCCTTAGTTGTATCAAGGGTAAAAAGTTTGAACTTCCTGTTTACTACGATATGGAATATCAGCCTGCAATGAGTACAAGCAACAGCAATTATACAAAAATGGCAGTCAATTTCTGTAACAAACTCAAAAGCAACGGCTTTAAAGCTGGTGTGTATTCCTCAGCAAGCGTTTATGACTATCTGCTCAATCGCACAACCTTAAAAAATAACGGCATTTCCATTTGGAACGCAGAATGGTATATTAAGCCGTCAATCACTTGTGATGTGTGGCAGTATTCTGAAACCGGCAGAATTAACGGCATATCAACAGCCGTTGACCTTAACTACATATACAATCTCAATATTGTTGGATAGTAAAAAAGACAAGGCAATTTTTTTGCCTTGTCTTAAGAAGCTTAGTAGGAGGTTATTATGAATTTTAGCAGAGCATCACCTATGAACAAATTACTCATTTTCTTTTTTACAGAAAGGAGAGAAAAACTTAAATGAAGTTAATTAAAAAAATATTGTCGGTTTTCTTATGCTTGACTGTAATTATCGGCTCATTGTCTGTTGGTTCGTTTTCCGTAAGTGCTGCCTCGGTTAAAGGCAATCGTGGAGCAGACGGCAAAGGTTTTATATACAAGAAAACAGCTGAATATACTTATACAGACGCAAACGGAAAAAAGCACAGTCAGCATTATGAAGGTTGGGAAAATTTTAAGGTTCATTTTTTTGCTGCATCCGGAAAAACCTTGAATTTTTCAGACTACACACAGAGAGCGTACTGTATTGAACCGGATAAAGCATCTGAATTAACAGGTTCTGCTACTGTAAAAAGTACATCTCAATCAGCAGCTTGGAAACAGCTAACTACTGCACAGCAAAATGCAGTTAATCTGATACTTGCTTGGGGCTTTGGCGGATTTGAAGCTGCAAAGAAAGAGAAGGTTCATTACTACTATGCAACGCAGCTCTTGATTTTTGAGATTGTTGCAGGCAAGCGTAACGCATCAACTTTTGAAGCGGTTACCGGTAAGCCGTTACTTACACCTGCAAATACAATGACTGAGACAAGCTCAGCTGAAACTACTGTAGCAAATGTTACAACAGCATATGACAATATGGTGTCTTGGTGCAAAAGGTCGGTGCGTAATCCGTCATATACAGCATCATCACTCAGTTCTGCGAAGTCGTATCAAATGTCATATAATCAATCAAACGGACAGTATTCAATCACTTTGACTGATAAGAACGGTACCGCTTCAGTAACTAAAGCATCCGATGTAATCGTCAGCAATTCAAATGTTAAGGTCAGCGTAAGCGGTAAAAAGATAACATTTACCTGTTCTAAAAATCTTGGTACGACAGTTAATGTGACAATGAAAAATTCTTTTTTGAAGGAACATGGAATCAAGAGCAAAAACAGTTTGTATTTAATTACAAGTAATGACTATGCATCATATCAGACTTTTGCTCAGGGTTCTAATTATGCAGTTAAAGACGGATATGTTAAGTTGACTTTTCCCTCTGTTGTCAAGCTGCAACTTCAAAAATCATCATCAAACACAGAGCTTACCGCCGGCAATGATTGTTATAGCCTTAACGGTGCCGAGTACGGCATATACACAGACAAAGCTTGTACCAAAAAAATCGGCAGTATTACAACAAATGCAAGCGGTTACGGCAGTTACAGTAAATATGTTGACGCATCAGCTTCTTACTATGCCAAAGAAACCAAAGCACCAAAAGGCTATGAGCTTGATGAAACTGTTTATACATTTGTGAATTCAGGCAAAAAAGCCGCAGACGGTACAAAAATTTATAGCTTTAGCTGTACTGATGAGCCTGTAGATGATCCTATCGGTATTGTGTTACAAAAAAAGAATGCAATTACAGGCGAAACAACAAGTCAAGGTCTTGGCGGTGCGGTTTTCAGCATTGAATACTACGCACAAGAGATTGACAAAGATTACAATGTCAAACCCGGTGATACCGCTCCTGCTCTTGACAGCAAAAAACTTAAAAGAACTTGGTACATTGAAACGCAGGAAAACGGTAGAGCATTACTTAATAAAAACTATCTTGCAGACGGATATAACTCTGATGAATTTTATTACAACAACAACTTAATTACAATCCCCATCGGCACAGTTGTCATTCGAGAAGTAAAAGCTCCCGAAGGGTATTCGCTAAGTGATGTTGTATTTTACAGACACATTAGTGAAGAAATTGCAGAGATAGCAAAAGACACAAACACCCCTATCAATGTACCGATTAATGAAATGCCTGCAAAGGCATATGTGGGCATTAACAAACTTAATCAATCAGGTGTAGGTGTCGCAAATGCTGCATATGGCCTGTACGCTGATGCAGAGTGTAAGCAGACAGCAGTAAGTACACTTGTGACCGACAAAAACGGTAAAGGTGTTTTCTCTGACAGCGTAGATGTCGGCAAAACATACTACATTAAAGAGCAAACCGCTCCGACAGGTTATGAGCTTGACGAAACTGTTTATCCTGTCATTGCAAATGAGGAAAACTCAACCGTTGAAACAGCCGTTATTCAGACGATTTATGAAGATGCCATAAAAGCTGACCTCAAAATCAAGAAGTCATCAACAGACGGTATTGTTTCAAATCTGTGGTTTGCAATATCAGATAACCTCGGCAACGAGTACAATGCAGTTTCAACTGACAAAAACGGTGAAGCTACAGTAAAAGGATTGCGTGTTTATGACGATAAAGGCAACAAGATTACCTACACCGTCAAGGAGCTTGGTTTTAAGACTACTTTAGGATCTCACAGCTATGGCGGTTACACTTGGACGATAAAGAAAGAAAATGCAATCAGCTACAAAGGCTCATATTATGAAGGTGTTTCAAATGCTGTATTCAGCAATTGTGAGAATGCTTATTCAAGATACTACTATGGCAAATCATCAGAAGCAAAATCAAATGCTAATGGTAAGTCTTTAACGCTTGACGAAAGCAAAACCGTTACATTCAGTTTTCAAAACACAGTTCCCGAAACGGATTTAACTGTTAAAAAGAGCTCATACAACGGTAAAGTGTCTGGAGTTTGGTTTGAGGTACAGGACGAAAACGGTAAATACTACGGGTCTATAGTCACAGATTCAAGCGGAACAGCTAATTATTACAGCAGGTACGGCGAAAAACTCAAAAGCTGTCTGACCGTTCCGAACTCAGCAATTTGTATCCCTATAAAATATAAAGTTATTGAAAAAGGTTTTCTCGGCGGAAGCAGTTACTACTTCCCCGAAAATTACCTTGAAAAGGCTGAATCAGAGTGTAAGACTGCCAACAAATACGGAACAACATCTACTCTTAATTATTCCGCCTACAACGCTCCTGCAACAGGAAGAATTAACATCAATAAGACTTCCGAGGACGGAGTTATCGAGGGGTTGAGTTTTAAGCTTGAGTCTTTTGACGATGAACGAGAATACGGCGATGACCTTATCCCTACCCCTATGGCTTATGATGCAGACGGAAACGAGATTACAAGTATCGTTTTGACTACTGATGAAAATGGTAAAGCAAGTACAGACAATGAGCAGTTTTTTGATGCCAACGGTAACAAAATTGACGGTATTCTGCCGTATGTAGTTGACCTAAATGCTTTTCCAATCACCTACAGACTGACCGAAATCGGCATTAAACAGTCAGACGGAACATACAAGTTTCCGAGCCGTTATGAACTGAAAGATGCAGTTGAATTTACAATCTATGATACCGATGAAAACAACTATACATATGATTGTGTGAACACCGTAAAAACAGGTTCGTTACAGGTTCAAAAAACATCTGAAGATGATGTTGTGGACGGTTTGTATTTTGAAATAAGCTGTGCTGAAACAGGGTTTAACGAAAAAGTAAGCACCGACCTTGAAGGTTTAAGTCCTGAAATCTCAGACTTGCCGATTTATAACAGCGATGACGAATTGCTCAAATATAATGTGTCAGAACTCGGTGTTCTGAACGATGACGGCACTTATTCTTTACCGTATAAGTACAATAAGCCACGAAGTGTAACCGTCACGCTTGATACTGATACCGTAACCTTTGCAAGTATCAAAAATACTGTAAAAACAGGCTCGGTCAAGCTCATAAAAACAGACGGCACAAAAGCTCTTGGCGGATCAGGTTGGCAGCTCTACAAGTCAGATGACACACCCGTCAGATGCATTCAAAACGGCACAGGTAGTTATATGTACCTCTCTGAATCTGGATCTGCAACTGACTGTATGGCAACAAACGGCACTCTGTTAATCCGTAAACTGCCGGTAGGAGATTACTATTTTGTTGAGTCTGTAACTCCGTCAGGCTATATGCCATACGGTAAAAAGGTTGAATTTACAATTTCAGCCGACAATGAAAACACACTTAATATATCTTTATCCGTTGCCGATAATAAATCTGTGTTATCTCAAACAGGTGGCGGTGGTATTGCTCCGTTTTATTTTGCTTCTGTAGCACTCGGAGCATTGGCTATATTTTTCATCTATGACTACCGTAAACACGGTAGCAAGAAATATAAAAAATCACGAAAGGACAATCAAAAATGAAAAAGAAAATCACACGAATTATGACAGCTATGGTGCTTGCAGTAATGATGGTATTAACTGCAATCCCATTTGCAAGTGCTGCAACCAACGCAAATGCTCTTGATGAAACAAAGAAGGTTTCATTCACGCTCAATTGTTCAAAGCCGGGTTACACCTTTACGGTGTACAAGGTTGCAGAACTCAAAACAACCGAAAATCCATACAAGACAGGCTATGATTCACTTATTCCTTCAATCTCTGACGAGATTTTAAGCGGTAAGACATCGAATGTTCTCTCAGCTCTTGATGGTCTTTCTTCGATTCCGTCAACAGCTTCAACCGTTGGCACATTTACTACTTCGGCAACATCTGTAAAAAAGACTTTTTCAAGCCTTGCTCAGGGCTTGTACTACATTAAGGCTACTAACTTTCCTGCCGGTGTTAAGAGCGTAACAAACTCTGTCGTTTCCCTCCCTTATTACAATAACGGCTGGGTGTACAGCATTAATGCTATCGACCTTGCTACAAAGGTAAATGACGGTGATGTAGTTACAGGCAAGGCAATCACAAACAGCACTAAGGACAATACAAACTTTACAGATGTTTCTCTCGGCGACACAGTAAACTTCGAGATCAAGTCATCAACTGCCGGTTCATCAGAAATGAAACTTAAATCATATACCGTATATGATGAAATGTCAGCCGGTCTTACTCTCGACAAGGACAGCGTAAAGGTTGCACTTCTCAACGCACAGGGCGGTAAGGTTGCTGACCTTGCTTCAACTGATTATGCTCTCAATGTAACATCAGAAGTTGATGGTAAAGCTACAACATTTAATGTAGCTCTCACAAACGCTTATCTTCAGAAAAAGGACTTTTATGCAGAGGGTGTTACTTATACATCTGTAACTTATTCAGCAAAGCTCAATAAGTACGCTGTAGCAGGAAAGACAGGCAACCCTAACACAGAAACAAAGCTCGTTTATTCTAACAAGAACGGTGTTGAATCTGAAGTAAACGGTAATACAGTTTATGTTTACACATTTGCAGTAACAGTATATAAAACAGATACTAGTGGCAATCCCCTTGAAGGGGCAGGATTCGATCTTTTTGTATCGGAAGAAGATGGAAATACCCTCACAAATGAGATTGCAACCGGCGTATCTGATAAGACAGGTAAAGTTACTTTCTATAACTCCAACAAAGAAGAAATCAAGCTTGCAAGCGGTAAATACTATATCGTTGAAACAAAAGCCCCAACGGGATACAACATCTACGGTAAGGTTATTCCGGTGACTATTGATGTTACATACGGTGCAACATTTATTGACGGATCGTACATCACAAACTGCCCGACAGACGGTACAGCAAGCGTTGATGTTAAGGATACAAAGGTTGTTGTTCCGCAGACAGGCGGTGTCGGAACAGTAATGTTCTACATTCTCGGCACAGCTTTTGCTATGGGCGGTATTATTACATTGATTATCCGTAGAAAAGTAAAGACAAAATAATTGAATTTGGTAATTAATAGGTGAAGTGCAATGAAAAAAGCAAAAAAAGGCTCTCTAATTATTGGAATAATATTTTTGATTGTAGCTTTTGGATTTGTACTTTATCCATTGATTTCCAATACAATAAATAACTGTTTTGCTTTATCTACGATTGATAATTATAAATCTAAGGTTGCAGACTTAAAAGATAGTAAATCAAGGTATCTTACTGATGCTGAGGAATACAACCATAATTTAAGTAAACTTGTTAATGATTTTACATATTCTTCAGACAGCGTAATTGATGGGTACGATAACATACTTAACTTTGGCGATGGACTTATAGGCTACATTGAAATTCCAAAAATCAATGTAAAACTACCGATTTATCACGGTGATAGAGATAAAGTCCTTGAAAAAGGTGTTGCCCACATACCTAACACAGCATTTCCGATAGGCGGTATCGGAAATCATTCTGTCTTGTCTGCACACACGGGTTATCCTACGCAGGTATTCTTTGATAACCTTGACGATTTGGCTATAGGGGATGAAATCAAAGTATCTGTACTCGATGAAACGCTTATATATAAGGTCACGGCAAAAAATATAGTTAAGCCGGACAATATTTCTCTTTTATCGGTTGATGACCGTAAGGATTTAATCAGTTTAATTACTTGCTATCCTTACGGTGTTAACAGCCACAGACTTATTGTGACGGCCGAGAGATTATCTGAGATTCCGTCAACAACAGATGAAAATAAAAGCAGTGTTGAAAATACAATAAATCCTATCTTAGTTATAGTTGTAGTTGCAATATTAAGTGCTGCTGTAATGCTTTTTATCAGAAAAATAAAAAGGAAAACAAAGAATGAATAATCAAGTTACTGCGGTAGTGTTTGCTCGAAATCAAAAAATTACATTTAATTTTTACCGTATATATAAGAACTATGGCACAGGGTATCTTCTTCTTTATGACAGTGAAGAATCAGATTGTTTGATTTGCAGAATTCTTGATGATAAAGAACTCTATGCTTTTCAGAATACTTTAAGTACGGTTATATTGAAAACAAATAAGCATTTAACTGAAAAAAATATAATTGTAATCAGGCGAGCTTCAAATATTAGTATGGCAGATGCAATTGTAAATAAAAGGGGGAAATATCATGCTTAACTGTTGCATTTTTATTGGCCGTTTGACGGCTGATCCTAAATTTGTTGCAAAAGGGGACAAATTGTATTGCAAGTTTTCACTTGCGGTACAGCGAAATTATAAGAATTCAGAGGGAGAGAGAGAATCTGATTTTATCCCTTGTGTAGCCTTTAACTCAATAGCAGAGAATATTTATAATTTTCTCTCAAAGGGTAAAAAAGTAAGGATAACGGGATCACTGCAATCTTCTGACTATGTTAATTCTGATGGAGAAAAAGTATATTCCTTAACGCTCGTAGTTAATGAGTTTGAGATGCTTTTTCCTAAAGAAAAGACAATTGAAGATTATGAAAAAATTTTTAATGAAGGGGGTGAGGATTGATGGCAGGAGAGGAAGCCTCTCAAGTGATTTTACAGGTTAGTTCTAAGGCTGCTTTGCTGACTACAGAAATAATTTATTCTATCATCAAACAGTTATGTAAAACTATAAAGAATCATCAGAGCAAGACTCCTATGGAAAAAGCTATGAAGGCAAGAGGAAAGCAGTCAATTAAGAATTTAACCGGAAAAAATATGGCTTTAGATCATATTCCGGTTTCAAGTGTTGACATTAAGGCTGTAAAAAACATTCTCAAAAACTATGGTGTTGATTTCAGCGTTATGAAAAACAAAAATACCAAGGATTTTAATTTGTTTTTTAAGGGCACAGACACAGTTGTTATAGCTGATGCTCTTGCCAATGCTTTGGCCAATAAAGACAGAGATTTGGAAAAGTCAGATAAAACATCCGAACAATCTTTATCTGATAAGGCGGAGAAGGCAACACAAAAAGCGAAAGAACATAATGAAAAGGTTGCTCAAGAAAAATCGCAGGAACTTAATAAGAATAAAAATAAGGAACGTGATAGGTGACATATGGGTAAGCAATTTAAAAAATCTGATATTCCTATTCTCATAGTATCAATTATTTTGATTTTCTTATCTGTGAACAGAGCGGCACAATTATATGTTGTTTCTAACTGTGGGTCTAATATCATAGGTGGATTATCTCAAGTAATGGATTGTTTTTTTAATTTTACAGTATATCCATTTACTTTGAATTTTGAATCTGAATTTATGCTGCCGAGTATAGTAGGGATTTTAGCAGTTCTGTTAGCTTATGCCTATATTGCTACAAGTCGTAAAAATTTTATGCGAGGCAAAGAACACGGTACAGCTGAATGGGGAACTGAAAAAGATATTAAGCCTTTTATAGATTCTAACAAGGATAATAATATAATCCTGTCAGCCACGGAAAGCCTTAGTTTAGCTCCCCATATGAAAAATCCCTTATATAACCGCAACAAAAATGTCCTTGTAATAGGTGGTTCCGGTAAAGGTAAGTCACGATTTATCGTAAAGCCTAACTTATGTCAGCTTAATACATCGTACATAATAACAGATCCTAAAGGTGAATTATTCGGAGATTGTGGAGAGATGCTCGCAAAGAACGGATATAAAATCAAGGTTTTGAACCTTGAAGATATGTCAAAGTCAGACAAGTTTAATTTTTTTGAGTACATACATTCAGAAAAAGATATTCTAATTCTTGTTGACAATTTGCTTGCAAATACTAATTCTGCTGAAGCAGATGCTGCTGCAAAAAGCGGTGATGATTTCTGGGTTAAATCAGAAAAAGCATTACTGTCTGCTCTTTTTGCCTACATAATTTTAGAGTGTCGTCCTGAAGATCAAAATATAAACAGCGTTCTCGAATTGCTGAAAATAGCGTCTGCAAGGGAAGACGATGAAGATTTTGTATCAGGACTTGATGTTCTATTTCTTGAACTTAAAGAAAAAAATCCATCGTGCTTGGCTTCTTATATGTACGGCATATTTAAGCTTGCAAGCGGTAAAACAGCAAAAAGTATTCTTGTATCTCTCGGTGTCAGATTAGCTCCTTTTGCTATAAGTGATGTAAGAAAACTCATGTCGGCAAATGAGATTGATATAGGTGCTATCGGTAAAGAAAAAACAGCATTGTTTTTGATAGTCCCGGAAACCTATACTACTTTTAATTTTATCGTCTGTATTTTCTATCAGTTAATGCTTGAGCATTTTTACAGTCTAGCTAAAAAACAGCCTAAAAGACGGTTGCCTGTGCCAATTCAGATTATCGGTGATGAAATTGCAAATATAGGACATATTCCAAATCTTCAAAGATACATTTCAACGATGCGTTCTTACGGTATTTCTATGATGCTTATTTTTCAGACTTTAACTCAGATAGAAGCTATTGATAAGGCAAACTGGAAAACGATTGTAGGTAACTGTGATTCATTTGTTTATCTTGGCGGTAAAGAACCGTCTACTAATGAGTATGTATCAAAAATTCTTGGTAATATGACAATAGATCAAAGACAAACTAATGAAACTAAAGGTAGCCACGGTTCATACGGAACACAGGATAGCAATCTTGGCCGTGCTTTACTTGATTCCGCAGAACTCGAAAAAATCCCCGGTGATGAATGTATTGTTACCGTGTCAGGTGTAAATCCATTCAAAAGCAAAAAATATCCTCTTGAAAAACATAGGCGATATAAATTATTAGCTGATGGTGAGGGTAATGATTTTACTTTTGATATGAGAAATGATTTACTTCACACTAGTGTTGTCGAGAAATTCTTTGAGAACACAAGTGAAATTATATCTATTGAATTAGACGATGCTATTTAATAGCGAAATATAAAATCATAAAACTATAAAATTATAAAACAACAAGGAGTGTATAATTATGGATTTTAGTGCAATTATGGGATTACTTCAGAAAGCAGTTCTTGCCGGTGGTGCAATCTGGCTTGTCATCGGTGCGGTTATTCTTGGCCTCGGCCTAAAAAATAAGGAAGCACCACAGATTCAGAGCGGAATTTGGCAAGTGGTAGGTGGAGCACTCATTACCGCAGCAGGAGCATATATCAACAGTATTACATTTTAATTTGAAAGAGTGGTAATATGATAGATCAAATTGTAGCTCTTTTTCAATTTTTTTTTAATTCGTATTCTAGTATAGGTACTACTTTTGCCGATTATGCAGGTAGTGCTACAGCTGCAACATTAACCAATTTTATCAATTCGGTAGCAATAGCAATTAAACCTATCGGTTATTCTTTGCTTTGTGTATTTGCTTTATTAGAGTTTGCTCAATTATCCGAGCGTGTAGGTAATGTTACCGGATTTATGGGTGCAGGATTAGTTATCAATGTATTAGTTAAGCTTATTTTGTGTAAACTTGTGGTTGATAACAGCACGGAAATTTGTAACTTTTTAATAACATTGGGTGATAACCTAACTGAGATTGTTCTTAGTGACACATCTCAAGGTGTATTCAGTCCGGATAATCTATATAAGGGCATAAGAAATGCATTTCCAAATTGGTGGGATATTTTAGGACAGATTGGTTTTTTCCTTGTATCGTGTCTGTTTATATTTATCGCATCTCTTGGCATTTTAATTGTAAAAATTGTATATCTGGCTAGATTTATTCAGTTATTTGTATATACCGCTGTGTCACCTATTCCATTATCTACGTGTTTGTCTAAACATTTTAATGTGGCAACAAATTTTATTAAATCATTTTTTGCTGTATGTTTGCAAGGTGCTTTACTTATATTGGTTCAAGCTATCTTCGGCTCTATCTTTACAACACAAATAAATGGAGTTTCAAATATTACCCAGGGAGATTGGGGGGCTTTATGGAGTATGCTCGGTTCAATTTTATTCTACTCTATTTTATTTGTTGTAACTGCGTTTCAAACACAAAAATGGGCAAATTCAATATGTCACGCTATGTAACTATATGTTTAGTGTCAGCTTTCAAAGCTGGCACTAAATCATAAAGAGGTGAATTATAAAAAATGTTAGAAGCAAAAATTCATAAGGAAATCACGGAATATGAAGGAAAAATATTCTTTGGCTTATCCGGTAAACAGATCATTTGCATACTTATTTGTTTTGCTGTAGTAATTCCAATCTTCTTTTTATTGTATCAGCAAATAGGAGTTGAAATTACCGGTTACATATGTTTATTTACGGCTGCTCCTATCGTTGCTTTTGGTTTTTTCAAATACAAAGGACGGTCATTTGGAGAATTGTTAAAGTTAATGATTAACTTTTACGGTAAAAAACAAAGACGGTATTGCGTAAACATATGCAACACAGATTACTATATAAAGGAGGACATAGATTTTGAACGGAAGCGGAAAAACAGAAAAATTAAGTCCGGAGATGAATGTGTCGAATCAAGACTTGAATACGGATCAAAAAACAGGAGAAAACAAATCCAAAGGCAAATCCGAGAGCACTTGGCATCTAATTAAACGTAGCGTTTTTGGCGGCCATAAGAGAGATGAAAATAATGAACCACCTGTTGTAAAACATAAAAAAGGTACACAATCAATCCAAAATGCAATAAGCTACAATCTTATGTATGAGGATGGTATTTGTGAACTCGGAAACGGAGAATATTCTGTTACTTTTGGATTTGATGACATCAATTATCAGACAGCCAACAAAGATGATCAGTTGTCTATTTTTCAGCATTACTGCGAATTGCTCGAATATTATGGCCCGGATACATCAATACAAGTATCAATTATCAACAGATATGTAAACGCAGATGCTTTTAAGCGTACTATGCTCTTAAAGCCGACATCTGACGGTTTCGATAATCTCCGTAAGGAGAGAAACAACATAATGATGCAGGCCAGCTCAAACAGCAATAACAATCTTATTTCAAGCAAATACCTTACTGTTACACAGAAAGCTGATGATTATGAGAAAGCATCGGCGAACCTGAGCCGTGTTATTGCCGATACTATTCAGAATTTCAAAAATATGGGTTGTCACGCAGCTGAATTAAGTGGGTATGAAAGATGTCGTAGTATTTACGAATTTTTTCATCCCTATGAATCGTTTGATTTCAAATATTCTCATTTGCTCAATTCAAATCTTACAACAAAGGATTATGTTATTCCAAATTCACTTGAATTTACAAAGAAATCTTTTGTATGCGGAAACAGCGTAGGTGCTGTTCTATATATTAAAGATTTTCCGAATAGCATAACTGATAAATATGTTGAGGACTTATCAGATATTAACTGTCAAATGGCAATTAATTTGCATTTACAGTCAGTAGATAAGGCACAAGCTCTTGATATAGTAGATAGTCAGCTCTCAAAAATGGAAACAAGGGTGCTTGAAATTCAAAGAAAAGCTGCAAAATATAATGATGTTCCTCTTATTCCAAGAGAAGTACAGTACAGTATTGACGAAGCTGAGGAATTGAGGGAAGCAATTAATTCAGCAGGAATGAAGATGTTTGTATCTACAGTTATTATTACTGTAATGGCAGACAATGAAGATGCTCTTGCTGACAACATTGAAAGAGTTAAGGGTGTCAGTCGCCAGCACGGTTGCGAAGTAACCGAGATTACATATCTTCAGAGAGAAGGGTTAAACACTTCTCTGCCTATCGGTGCGAACGAATTAAAACCGTTTGTTACAAGAACACTTACCTCTGCATCGGCAGGAATGTTCATTCCGTTCACCACTCAGGAACTATTTCAGCGTGGTGGTATTTATTATGGAATCAATCAAGTATCCGGTAATATTATATCATTTGACCGAAAAACATTAAAAAATCCAAATGGAGTAGTTTTGGGTACTCCAGGTTCCGGTAAGTCATTTACTTCAAAGCGTGAAATTCTTGATGTTTTTCTCTCGACAAATGACAGTATTATAATCCTTGATCCGGAGCGTGAATACAGTCCTCTTGTTAAAATGCTAAACGGACAAAATGTTTTCCTCAGTTTGGCATCCAATAACTATATTAATCCGTTTGATATTAACGAGAATTACGCAGACAGCGAAAATCCGGTATCTCTAAAATCAGATTTTATTATTTCGATGGTACAGCTTATAGCAGGGGGTAAGCAGGGATTGTCCAATATGACACTCTCTATTATTGACCGGTGTGTTAATCTTACTTATTTACCGTATTTCAGCGACAACTCAAAAAAGGCAAAAATGCCTACATTTCCGGATTTTTGGAATATACTCAAACAACAGCCGGAAATTGAAGCTCAGCAGCTTGCGGTAGCACTTGAAAGATATGTAACCGGCAACCTTAATTTATTTTCGCACGAAAGTAACGTTAATCTTAACAACAGAGTTATTTGCTTCGATGTTCGGGATCTTGGCAAACAGATGAAAACATTGGGTATGCTCATTTGTACTGACTTTATTTGGAATAAGATTACTGAAAACAGAGAAAAGGGAATCCGCACTTGGTTATACTTTGATGAATTCTATTTATTCTTTAAAGACGATTATTCAGCCGAATTTTTCTTTGAGCTTTGGAAGCGTGCAAGAAAGTGGGGTGCTATACCAACCGGAATTACGCAAAATGTTGAGGATTTGTTGTTATCAGATACTGCACGACGCATTTTGAGTAACACAGAATTTGCCTTACTTTTAAATCAGTCAACATCTGACAGAGAAGAAATCGCCCATATCTTCAATCTTGCTCCTCGACAGCTACAGAAAATTACCAACAGTAATGAGGGTGAGGGAATTATTGTGGCCGGTAAATCTATACTTGCCTTTAAAGATAAATTTCCAAAAGATACAAGCATTTATTCTGTGCTTACTACCAAACCCGACGAAGTTAAAATTAACTAGGAGAATTAATTATGAGTGATGGTGTTATTAATTCTAAATATGGAGCTCACGAACGTAATCTTGATTTATCATCTGAGATAGTATCGCATAATAAATCACTTTATGTAAAACAATACCGACAAGCAAAATCATATAGAATTAAAGCCACACAACAGTATGCAGTACCAACTGTGGTAGTTGATGGAAATAAGTACAGCAGTAATGCTGCGGTACAGCAAGGAACGGTTTATAACGATAC
>UMHS01054732.1_pt1 | contig 32086 bp, 25 predicted proteins | sample 1965611 | NCBI WGS metagenome assembly UMHS01 (sample SAMEA4836106, study PRJEB28245) | human gut metagenome | biome: gut microbiome; material: fecal sample | place: Denmark | collected 2008
TAAGCCTTGTTTAAGGTTTGAAATATATAATAGAATAAGAAAACTTTCGGGAGGTTACCAAATGCGACTTTTACTTGCAGAAGATGAAAAAGAGCTTTCGTCATTTTGGTCATTTCTTGTAATCAGCATACTGATCAGCATTGCAGGCATACTCGTTGTGTTTGCACTTGTATTGATTTTCTCGAAAATCGCAGTCAAGCCGTTTGCCGAAAGCTATGAAAAGCAAAAACGGTTCATTACGGACGCAAGCCACGAAATAAAAACACCGCTCACGATTATTGAGGCGAACAGGATGCAATGAAATTTCTCTGTGAAAGAAACCCTGTTAAGGATACGCAGATTACCCGTGAAATTGATTATTTTCTCGACTTCTACAACAATCCGAAACCTATAAAAACATGAAGCCCCCACACATTTTCGTGTAGGGGCGGTTTTCTTAAACAAAGAAATTGTCCTTATAATTAATATCTTTCTCCGACAGCAACAATGACACTTCTGCCTGCCATATTAATTCGTCTGTCATAGAGAATAACATTCCTGTCCTCAAGGATTACATCCTGAGGCTCGTTGCCTGTGTTTACATAAAGCTTCCAGTGGTATCCTTCGGGAAGGTCGGGAAGCTCAACATTTACATAATCCCAATAAGCGTTGATGCCAAAATAAACAAACTCGTCAAGCCCCTGTTGTTTAAGACTTACACCGGCATACATAATGCCAATCATTCTTGTATCATCGTAATACTTGGCACTCCACGCAACATTTGAATGGATGCTGACAGGCGGATAACTGCATGTTGCCTTGCCTCTGCTGTCTGTAATAATATGGAATCTCTTTCTGAAAGCAATCATATATTTAAAAAATTCAAATACATCCTTATGCTTTTCTTTTCTTGTCCAGTCAAGCCATGAGATAATGTTGTCCTGACAGTAAGCGTTGTTGTTGCCGAACTGAGTGTTGCAGAATTCATCACCTGCAAGGAAAAGAGCAGGTCCCTGACTGCACATAAGGGTTGCAAAAGCATTCTTTATCATTTTGATACGGAGCTTGTTGATATTGTAATCGTTTGTATCACCTTCGGCTCCGCAGTTCCAGCTGTTGTTGTCATTAGCACCGTCAGTATTGTTCCAGCCGTTTTCAAGATTGTGCTTTTCGTTGTATGAATACATATCATAAAGAGTAAATCCGTCATGACAGGTAAGAAAGTTTACCGACGCATTGTAGCCTCTGTAGGTAGGGTCATACAAATCTCTTGAGCCTGTAATTCTCTGAGCCGCATCCCATGCAAGATGGCTGTCGCCTTTAAGAAATCTTCTGAGGTCGTCACGGTATCTTCCGTTCCATTCAGCCCATCTGTTCCATGACGGGAAACTGCCGACCTGATAAAGTCCGCCTGCGTCCCATGCCTCTGCAATAAGCTTTACTCCGCCGAGAATCGGATCAAACGCAAGGCTCTTGAGAAGCGGAGGCTTATCCATAGGAGTACCGTCCTCGTTTCTTCCCAAAATTGACGCAAGGTCAAAACGGAAACCGTCAATGCGGTATTCTGTTACCCAATAACGCAGACAGTCAAGTATAAACTGCTGCACAATCGGCTGATTGCAGTTGAGAACATTGCCGCAACCGCTGAAATTGTAATACTTTCCGTCCGGAGTGAGCATATAGTAAATGTTGTTGTCAATGCCCTTGAACGAGAAATACGGTCCCATTTCATTGCCCTCTGCCGTGTGGTTGAACACAACATCAAGGATAACTTCAATTCCGTTTTCGTGAAGCTCACGAACAAGCTGTTTAAGCTCTCTGCCTTCGTGATGATGCTCATGGTCGCTCTCATAGCTTGTGTTCGGAGCAAAAAAACATACGGTGTTATAGCCCCAGTAATCGTAGAGCTGACGACCGTCATAATTACGATATGAGCCCATTTCGTCAAACTCAAAAATAGGCATCATTTCAACGGCATTGATGCCCAGTTCTTTAAGATAGGGGATTTTTTCACGGATACCTGCGAATGTGCCTTTGTTTTTAACGCCTGAGGAGCCGTCCTGAGTAAAGCCTCTTACATGCAATTCATAAATAATAAGCTCTTCAAACGGAAGCTTCGGCTGAGTGCAGTTGCCCCAGTCATAGTCGCTGTTTACAACTCTTGCCTTATAAACACCCTCATGCTCCTGTTTTTTACCCCAGCCGCTCTGACCGATTACAGCCTTTGCGTATGGGTCAAGAATGTATTTCTTTTTATCAAAAATAATTCCTTTTTCGGGTTCATACGGACCGTCAAAGGAATATGCATACTCAAAATCAATCTCATCAAGACCGAACACGAGCATTGAATAGGTGTTGCCGATTTTGTAAGAATCCGGAAATCTGAGCCTTGCATACGGAAATTTTGCATAAGGTCTGAATAAAAGCAATGTACACTCAACGGCATAAACCGAATGAATAGTAAAGTTCACACCGCCGGAAACGGTTGTTGCACCGTTTAAAAGAAAGTTGCCGGGTCTGACATCGAAACCACCTACATTATCGGTTGGCTTTAAATCCCTCAACATAATATTCAATCCCCCTAAGTTACTTTCAAAAAAAACAAAAATTCAGTCAAACACAACATATGTCTATTTTATCATATTATGTGATTTATTCAACACACTATTTGCAAAAATATAGTCAAATCTTGTCATCACGATTAAAAAGCAGTATTTTTACACAAAAAAAGACCGGAATAAAAAATATATTCGGTCTTTTTAATCATTTGCTTACGCTTATTGTCAACCTATAAAAGTAAATCTGTCTGTTTTTCTGCCGTCAACATCAACTTTTTCGGCAAACATTTCGACAGGTCTTGCCCACACCTCACTTGTGTTGTGGAGATTTCTGTAAATTACAAGTTTTTCACCTGTTTCGCTGTGGGTTGCAAAGTTGATAACCTCATATTCGCCACCCTTGAAATGTAGGTAAATACCCGGCTTGATTTCTTTTGTCGTATTTTCGGCATTGTCCGAATTGCTTTCACAGCAATTTTCTGTTTTAACAGCTTTAACTGAAGTTTCTTTATTTGCAGGAGCTTCGTCAATTTCAGCTGCCCTGCAATCTGTATTGTCTGCATTGAAATCAACCCTGAAACTTCCGTCATTAACAACAAGAATTCTCGACTGATACGGCTGCATTTCAATTTCATAGTAACCGTTTACATCAATAACTTCGTTGCCGTTGAGAACATCTGTAAGCTTTGCGTTGCAGCCTGTGTCAAAACCGATTCTTTCAACACGGTCTGTAAGGTTGAATGCAACAAAAACAGTCTGATTGTCGGTTTTTCTTCTGTATACAAGCTTTTCATTCTGAATATTTATGTTTTCAAAATCGCCGTACTTGAGAGCTTCGAGTGCAAGTCTTACTACACCGAGTTTTTTGATATGCTCAAGAAGTTCATAGTTCGGGTTCGGGATGGAATCAAGGTCAAGACAGGGACGAAGCTCATAATCGCTGTAGGCAGTTCTCATACCCTCTATGCCGAATTCACTTCCGTAGTAAATTGACGGTACTCCGGGCATTGTATACATCATCGTGTAAACATTGTTGAGATGATTTTTGTCTTTAAGCATACTTGCAACACGGTTTACATCGTGGTTATCAACGAAATTATATGTGTAGATATTTCTGTAAATACCGCCGTTAGCAAACTGTCTGTTAAGAGAATGAGCAATTTCAAAATAGTTGTGGTCATTATGGCTTGAATAAATGCCTTTGTAGCATTCGTAGTTTGTAACCGAGTCAAGCACATCGGGATTTGCCCAATGATTGTAATCGCCGTGGGTAATCTCGCCGTAGAGCCAGAAATCGGACTTTTTCTCTTTGCAAACATTTTTTAATTTCTTGAAAAATTCAATGTCAATGCAGTCAGCCGCATCAAGGCGAAGTCCGTCAATATCAAACTCATCAATCCAAAATCTTGCACAGTCAAGAAGATAGTTTACTACTTCGTCATTGTGGAGATTAAGCTTTACAAGGTCGTAGTAACCTGCCCAGCCCTCATAGCTGAAACCGTCATTATAAGGACTGTTGTTCCGGAAGTTTAAATTTTCAAACCAAGACGCATATCTTGAATTTTCACGGTTCTGCTGAACATCTTTAAAGGCAAAGAAATCTCTTCCCACATGATTAAAAACGCCGTCAAGCATAATTCTGATGCCGTTATCGTGAAGTGTTTTGCAAATTTTTTTAAAAGATTCGTTGTCACCGAGCCGACAGTCGATTTTTTTATAATCAATAGTATCATAGCCGTGTTTTGAACTTTCAAAAACAGGGTTGAAAACAAGTGCGTTTACCGACATTGACTTCATATGGTCAATCCAGCCGTAAATTTTGTCAAGTCTGTATTCCTGTTTGAAATCATTCTCCTTTGGTGCTCCGCAAAAACCGAGCGGATAAATATTATAAATTACGGATTCATTTATATATCCCATTATATTATCTCCTTTTTGCACAGAATGAAGCGATGTACGAATGCAGTGTTTTGTGTACATTAGTCATAATTATAACACTAAAATTTCTATTGTGCAACTGAATAATTTGTGTTACAATGTAACATATTGATGATTTAAAAATGATTTTAAAAAAATCTCGGAGGAACAAAATGCTCAAAATACCCGAAAACAAAACAAGAAAAAAATTAAGAATCACACTTTGCGTGCTTTATCTCGTTGAAATCGTACTCTGTGCGTTGCCGTATTTCCAGTACATTGATGAAAAAAATGTACTCCATTCTTATTCCGTATTTGATATTATGTCTGTATGGGGACTCAGCGGTTCAAATGATGCGGTTTTTAAGTATTCGCTCTTTATGCCGATTTTCTTCATTATTCCGATTGCAGGATTTTTCTTCTGCGCTCTTGACAAAGAACGCAATATGAAGAATATCGTTTCAATCATCTGCTGTCTGCTCGGTGTGCTTTCAATTCTCACAATGGTAAGCTATACAATCAGCCTTGCTTCTGTAATTGCAGTCCTTTTGTACATTCTCATCTGCTTTCTCACAACGCTTTCAATCTTTGCAAGATTTACCGACAAAGATGCTACGAAAGCTCCTGTTAAGCAGAAAAACACAGACCCGAACAGGGAAGTGTAATTTTACAAATTAAAAGTTGAAAACGCAAAATTGAAAATTTCGGTCGGGAACACAGCTTGCTTAATGCAAAGCATTGTTTTCCCGACTTTATTTTATAAAATTAAAACACGGCAGTTCATTATCTGAAATGATTGCCGTGTTTATTTTTGCCGATTTAAATTTTAAAATTCCGTCAGAACAATGTGTGCCTGAGAATTATCGAGGACTAACGGCTTATCCATATCAACTCTCTTTAATTCTCCGTAGAGTCTGCCGAAAATTACGGTTGTTTTGTCCATATATGCCGCCATAGCCTCGCCTTTTACGGTGAACGGCTTGAATGTAATGTCAACTGCCGAATATCCCGCCTTAAAGTACCACGGTCTGTCAAGCTTTCCGCCTGTGCTTTTAACATTTATCTGCGACAATTTTACAAGATGACCGTCTGTGAAAAAGCAATTTTCGTTGCCATAACGGTTGTCACCGACTCTGCTTGCAAGGCAGAGGGAAAAGCGTTTCCCGTCAATAAAGCAGTCGGAGCTTAATCTCTGATAATTATGCTTTCTCGGCTTTGAAAAGCGTGTCCAGTCAAAGTAAGCGTTTGTGGTTGTTTCGTTTAAAGAATATTCCATACCGCCAACACGGATAATTCCGCCTGCGACAAATTTGGGAACAAAGCGTTTGAGATAAAAATATTTTCTGTCTCTCTCAAATGGTGCAATTTCGTTAAGACTTTCTCCCGCCGTCTTTTTGAGATTAATGTTAAAGTAAAGATTTTTTATGCCGCCAAAGTCGATAAAATCACATTTTAAAAATCTTCCGTTCGGTGTGTTTGTCAACTGCAGCTGAAGCCTTTTGTCCGTGTACAAAAGCTCTCCCGAACTGCCCGATTCGGGAAGCTCGTTCTTGCTGAAAACAAATTTCTTTACAACACAATCATAAATCACACCGCCTCTTTTAAGGTCGGCAACCGCAATTTTTACCGCAAATTCCATGCCTAAATTTTCAACCGAAAGATAGAGCGAAACCTCTGTGTTGCTTATGAAATAGCAATCTCTTTCGCTGTGTTTTCCGCTTGTTTTGCTCTGTTCGCTGTTATATTCAAAAACAGGCGTTCTTGCCCAGCCTGCACACATAACCTCTCCGTTTTCTTCAAAAACATTATGCTTTTCGGTTATCTCATGTTGCAAAACAATCCCTCCGTGTTCTCGTTTTTAAAATTTTCCATAAAATCACACCATACAATATACACAAAACAATTATGCTTTTCAAGAATTATAACAAAACTGTAAATTTCGTTTTCTGCCGCCAACGGTATATGTACTAATTTTCTGATTTCATGAATAATCTGTAATAATATCATATACCTGTGAGGGCGGTTTTTATGAAGAAATTTGTCATTTCGCTTTTAATCTGCTTATGTTTTCTGCTTTGTTCATGCAGTGCCGACACATCGGGATATCAAAACGAGCTTACATGCACAGGCTGGAGTGCAGAGCTTGACGGCGGCGGAAAGATAAGCCTTTCGTTTGACGGTGGCAATGCGTCCCTTATTATGATGAGCGGAAAAGACAAGGCGGAGCTTTGCGGAAAATATGTTGCCGATGATACAACGCTTGTCATATTTGTGCCGAAACTTTACCGAAACTACACATTTGAATATGTTCCGCACGGAAAAAAGCTTGATTTGTCATACAACGGTTCAAAAATCACGCTCAGCCGTGCCGATAACGCGCAAAAAACCGAGTAAATCAGCCGTTCAAAGTTTCTTATGTACATTTTGAGCGGAATACGCAGATTAACGAATAATTTTATTGATAAATAAAGTTGTGTGTGTTATAATGTTTTAAGCTATGTTATTATGCCATTTTTGGATTTTTTCGGAGGTATTGTTTTGGTAGTGTTTGGAATTGATCCCGGATATGCCATTGTAGGTTGGGGAGCAATCAATTTTCAATCGAATACATATAAAACTCTCGGTTACGGTGCAATTGAAACCGTTGCCGGAACTGATTTTAACAAACGGCTTGAGTACATCTATGACGAAACCTATGCTATTCTTAACAGATGTCGCCCCGATGCTCTTGCAATCGAAAAACTTTACTTTCAGACCAATCAGAAAACGGCTATCAATGTTGCTCAGGCAAGGGGAGTAACCCTGCTTGCGGCACAAAAACTTAAAATACCAATCTTTGAGTACACGCCTCTTCAGGTCAAAACGGCTGTAACGGGATACGGCAAGGCTAAAAAACCGCAGGTTATGGAAATGACCGCAAGGCTTTTAAAGCTGAAAGAAATCCCGAAACCCGATGATACCTGTGACGCACTTGCAATTGCAATCTGTCACACACAGGCGGCAGGCTCACAGCTCAGAAGAGTAATGTACGGAAAGGGACTTTAAATATGCTTTATTCCGTAAGAGGAAAACTTATTGCAATAGAATCAAATGCGGCGGTAGTAGATTGCGGCGGTGTCGGCTATATGTGCCAGACAACAATGAACACACTCAAAGCCGTAAAGCTTAACACAGAGGTAACGCTTTACACCTACCTTAATGTAAGGGAAGATGCGGTTGACCTTTTCGGCTTTGCAACAAAGGCAGAGCTTGAAACCTTTAAAAACCTTATCAGCGTAAGCGGTGTAGGTCCAAAGGCAGGACTTGCGGTTTTGTCGGAGCTCAGTCCCGAACAGGTTGCAATGGCAATTGCCTCCGATGACCTCAAAACAATTACAAGAGCACAGGGAATAGGCAAAAAAATTGCACAGAGAATTGTTCTTGAACTCAAGGACAAGCTTGCAAAAGCGGCTAAGGAGGACAGCTCTTTTGCACAGGCGGCACAGAACAGTGTGAATGTTTCAGCGGGAAATGTTCCGAAAGCAATCGAGGCACTCGGAGTTTTGGGCTATTCTCCGTCGGATGTTTCGCCCGTACTCGCAACACTCGACAGCGCCTTGCCTGTTGAACAGCTTATTTCGCTCACATTAAAACAGATGGGAAGACAGTAACATATGAGTAAAATGGAATTCTCGGATGAATTTGATTTTGAAAACAGAATAACCGATACTTCCGAAATTCCCGAAGATACGGCAGAGAGCGACAACCCTCTGCGACCGAAAACACTTTCGGAATACATAGGACAGGAAAAGGCAAAGGAAAACCTCAAGGTCTTTATCGAGGCGGCAAAAATCAGAGGCGAAACCCTTGACCATGTACTGCTCTACGGCCCTCCGGGACTCGGTAAAACAACTCTTTCGGGAATCATTGCGAATGAACTCGGTGTGTCAATGAGAATAACCTCAGGCCCTGCAATTGAAAAGCCGGGCGACCTTGCGGCATTGCTTACCAACCTTAACGAGGGCGATGTGCTTTTTATTGACGAAATTCACAGACTGAGCCGTTCCGTTGAAGAAATACTTTACCCTTCAATGGAGGACTTTGCAATTGACATCATCACGGGTAAAGGTCAGATGGCGGCTTCGTATCATCTGCCGTTGCCAAAATTTACACTTGTCGGAGCAACCACAAGAGCAGGTCAGCTGACCGCTCCTTTGCGTGACCGTTTCGGTGTGGTGTTAAGACTTGAACTCTACACTCCCGAGGAGCTTGCACAGATTGTTGAAAGAAGTGCCGGAATCCTCGGAATAAAAATGGAACATGACGGTGCGCTTGAAATTGCGTCCCGTTCAAGGGGAACACCACGAATTGCAAACCGACTTTTAAAGCGTGTGCGTGACTTTGCACAGGTTATGTCAAACGGCGTCATCACACTTGAAACCGCAAGGACAGCACTTGACAGACTCGAAATTGACGAACTCGGTCTTGACCGCAACGACAGAAGAATGCTTGAGGCAATCGTTCGTTTTTACAACGGCGGTCCTGTCGGACTTGAAACACTTGCGGCGGCAATCGGTGAAGAGGCTGTAACAATCGAGGATGTTTATGAACCGTATCTTTTGCAGATAGGTTTTGTCAGCAGAACACCGAGGGGCAGATGCATAACTGCCGAGGCTTGCAGACATCTCGGTTGTGAATTTCCTAAGGGCGTTGTAAATGCACAGCCTACACAGCCGACTCTCTTTGGTGACAGGGAGTCATAAATCAGTCACAATATGAGTGTATAATTCAACAGAGTGCAAGGTTTTTACTTGGCTTATACCGAAAATTGCAGTTTTGAAAATTTACAATCTACAAATTATTTAACGGAGGAATATATATAATGGGAAGATTATTCGGTACAGACGGTGCAAGAGGTGTTGCAAACGCAGAGCTTACACCCGAACTTGCAATGAATATAGGCAGAGCGGCGGCAATGGTTCTTATCAGCGATGAGGTTGAACACCCCACAATTTTAATCGGTAAGGACACAAGACTTTCGGGCGATATGCTCGAGGGCGCACTTATTGCAGGACTTTGCTCGGTAGGTGCAAATGTTCACATTCTCGGGGTAGTTCCTACTCCTGCGGTTGCTTATCTTGTAGGCAAATACAATGCCGATGCAGGTATTATGATTTCCGCATCACACAACCCGTTTGAATTTAACGGTATCAAAATTTTCAGTTCTGACGGATGCAAGCTCCCTGATGCCCTCGAAAACAGAATTGAAGAAATCGTACTTGACCATGTTGTTCCGTATGCATCCGCAACAGATGAAAATATCGGCAGAGTAACATATGATACAGAGGCGGCTGATTTGTATATTGACCACCTTGTTTCGGCAGTTGACTGCGACTTTGAGGGTATGGAAATCGCACTTGACTGCTCAAACGGTTCTTCTTCTAGAACAGCCGAAAAGCTTTTCACAAAGCTTGGTGCAAAGGTTCATATGCTTTTTGACGAGCCTGACGGTGTGAACATCAACCGTGACTGCGGTTCAACTCATATGAGCAAATTGCAGAAGTATGTTCGTGAACACAAGCTTTCATGCGGTCTTGCATTTGACGGTGACGCCGACAGATGTCTTGCGGTTGACGAAAGCGGAAACCTTGTTGACGGCGATTATCTTATTGCAATCTGTGCAAATGATATGAAGCAGAGAGGTGTACTCAAAAAGAATGCCGTTGTCGGAACAATTATGACAAACATGGGCTTTAACAAGTTCTGCGAAGAAAACGATATGCACTTTGTTTCAACAAAGGTTGGCGACAGATATGTTCTTGAGGCTATGATGCAGGAGGGCTACAATATCGGCGGCGAGCAGAGCGGTCACATCATTTTGCTTGACTATGCAACAACAGGCGACGGTCAGCTTTCAGGTGCAATGATTCTCAGCATTATGAAGAGAACAGGCGAAAAGCTCAGTCAGCTTGCAAAGATTATGGAGCGTTTGCCGCAGGTGCTCATTAATGTAAAGGTCAGCAGAGAGGGCAAGCTCTCATTCTATACGGACAGGGAAATCAAGGCTGAAATCGAAAGAGTTAGCGAAATCCTCGGTGACAGAGGCAGAATCCTTGTTCGTGTATCGGGAACAGAACCTCTCGTAAGAGTAATGCTCGAGGGCGAAAACCTCGAAGAAATTCAGAACCTTGCGGAAGAAGCCGCACAGGTAGTAAGGGAAAGACTTGCATAATGCGATTATCTGATAAATGGAAAGATTATGAACTTATAGATACCTCTGACGGGGAAAGACTTGAAAGATGGGGAGATATAATCCTTATCCGTCCCGATCCGCAGATTATCTGGTCAAGCGAAAAGAAAAATCCTCTTTGGTATTCAGCACATGCCCGTTACCACCGTTCAAATCGTGGCGGAGGAAGTTGGGAGCAGTACAAAAAAGTTCCCGACCGCTGGACTGTAAATTACGGCGACCTCGTTTTCAACATCAAGCCTATGGGATTCAAGCACACGGGTGTGTTCCCCGAACAGGCAGTTAACTGGGATTTTGCCGCAGAAAAAATTAAAAACGAAAACAGACCGCTTAAAATTCTCAACCTTTTCGGTTACACAGGCTGTGCAACTCTTGCGTGTATGAACGCAGGCGCAACCGTTTGCCATGTTGACGCATCAAAGGGAATGGTTCAGTGGGCAAAGGAAAATGCCGCGTCAAGCGGTATTGCCGACAGACCTGTCCGTTGGCTCGTTGACGATTGCGTAAAATTTGTACAGCGTGAAATCCGCCGTGGCAACAGGTATGACGGAATCATTATGGATCCTCCGTCATACGGCAGAGGTCCGGGCGGTGAGGTCTGGAAACTTGAAGAACAGCTTTATTCACTCGTAACCCTGTGCAAACAGGTTCTCTCAGACAATCCGCTGTTTTTCATTCTCAATTCCTACACAACGGGACTTTCTCCCGCTGTAATGGAGTATTTGCTCGGAGTTCTTTTGCAGAAGGACTTCGGCGGAAAAGTATCAAGCGATGAAATAGGACTGAAGGTGAGCGACACGGGACTTGTATTGCCGTGCGGCTCAACCGCAATATGGGAGAAATAATAAATGAGCTTTATTTCACTTGACAACATCAGCTTTTCATATTCCGACATTGAAAGCGGTCAGCCGTACAAAAATGCGGTTGACGGTGTTTCTCTCAATATCGAAAAGGGTGAATTTGTTGCCCTTCTCGGTCACAACGGATGTGGAAAGTCAACTGTTGCAAAACATCTCAACGCAATGCTATTGCCGGATAAGGGCAAAGTGTATGTTGACGGAGATGACACATCAGATGAAAACAAGACATATGACATAAGAGAAAAGGTGGGACTTGTACTTCAAAATCCCGACAACCAGCTTGTTGCAAGCGTTGTTGAGGAAGATGTTGCATTCGGTCCCGAAAACCTCGGAATACCGCCAAAGGAGATCCGGCAGAGGGTTGACGATGCCCTCAAAGCCGTTGATATGTACGATTACCGTGAACACGCTCCGTTCAAGCTTTCGGGCGGTCAGAAACAGCGTATTGCAATTGCGGGAATTCTTGCAATGCAGCCGCAATGCATAGTTCTTGACGAACCCACGGCAATGCTTGACCCTAACGGCCGTGACGAGGTAATGACAACGCTTTTAAAACTCAACCGTGAAAAGAATATGACGGTTGTCCTCATCACACACTATATGGAAGAGGCAGTCCTTGCCGACAGAGTTATCGTTATGGACGCAGGAAAAATCCTCACTCAGGGTACACCCGAAGATGTTTTTTCACAGGCGGAGCTGCTCAAAAAGCACCGTCTTGATGTTCCGCAGGCAACAGAGCTTGCATACAGGCTCAGGGGGTGCGGAGTAAAATTCGATAAACTTCCTCTCAATGCAGAGCAATGTGTAAAAATGCTTGAGGAGGTGCTGTCATGAGCAAGGTGCTTGAACTGAAAAATTTAAGCTATGTTTACGGAACAGGCACTCCATTTGAGAAAACCGCAGTCAATAATTTGAGCCTTTCAATTGAAAAAGGCGAGTTTATCGGCATTATGGGACACACGGGCTCGGGCAAGTCAACACTTGTTCAAATGCTCAACGGACTTATGAAACCAACTTCGGGACAGGTTCTTCTTGACGGCGAGGATATCTGGGCAAATCCCAAGGATATCAGAAAAATCCGTTTCAAAGTCGGAATGGTATTTCAGTATCCCGAATATCAGCTTTTTGAAGAAACCGTTGCCAAGGATATCGCATTCGGCCCTACGAATATGGGCAAGAGCGGTGCAGAGCTTGAAAAAGCGGTAAATGACGCCGCAAGATTTACCGGACTTAAAGATGAACTTCTTGAAAAATCTCCGTTCGACCTTTCGGGCGGTGAAAAGAGAAGGGCGGCAATTGCAGGCGTTATAGCAATGAATCCCGAGGTTCTCGTTCTTGACGAACCGACCGCAGGTCTTGATCCTATGGGCAGAGATGTGCTGTTGAGCCAGATTGTGCAGTATCACAAGGAACGCAAAAACACAGTTATCCTTGTATCCCACAGCATGGAAGACATTGCAAGGGTTGCCGATAAGATAATCGTTATGAACAAGTCAAACCTCGTTATGTTTGATAAGACAAAAGAAGTTTTCTCAAAGGGACGAGAGCTTGAAAAAATAGGACTTCGAGTACCGCAGATAACAAAGATTATGCTTGAACTGCGTGAAAAAGGTTTTAATGTTCCCGAAGGAATACTTACTGTTGATGAGGCAATGGACTGTATTTCCTCACTGCTTGACAAGGAGGGTAAAATATGGTAAGAGATGTTGCGTTCGGTCAGTATTTTCCTGCGAACAGCGTAATCCACAAATGTGATCCCCGTGCAAAGCTGATTATGCTTGTCGGATTTCTCGTAATTATTTTCTGTACTTTTAATTATGCTTCGCTTGCGCTTGTTGTGCTTTTTACCGCACTTTTTGTTGCGGCAAGCAAGGTGCCTGCAAAGTTCTATTTCAAAAGCATGAAAGTAATTATATTTATTATAATAGTAACCTCAATTCTCAATGTGTTCTACGGTTCGGGTGATCCGCTTGTACAATGGGGAATTTTCAAAATTACCTTAAACGGCATTAACAGAGCAATTTTTGTTTCGGTAAGAATCATATGTCTTATCCTTGCAAGCTCCTGTCTTACATTCACAACCTCTCCGACAGAGCTTACGGACGCAATCGAAAGACTGATGAAGCCGCTTGCAAAACTGCACTTTCCCGTTCACGAGATTGCAATGATGATGTCGCTTGCTTTAAGATTTGTTCCCACACTTCTTGAAGAAACCGACAAAATTACTCAGGCTCAAAAGGCACGAGGTGCCGATATGGAGTCGGGTAATATTATTCAGAGGGTAAAGGCGTTTATCCCTATTCTTATTCCGCTTTTTGTTTCGGCATTCAGAAGAGCCTATGAGCTTGCAACAGCTATGGAGTGCCGTTGCTACCGTGGCGGAACAGGAAGAACACGAATGAAAACTATTCATATGGCAAAGCGTGACTATGTATCTTTTGTAATGGTCGCACTTCTAATCGGCGGAGTGATTTTATGCAACATATTCCTGCCTGCGGCAGTTTAAGAAATCTTCTTCTCACAATTTCATATGACGGAAAAGAGTTCCACGGCTGGCAGATTCAGCAGAACGCAATGACGGTTCAGGAGGCTTTTCAAACTGCTCTTTCAAAGATTATCGGCAATGACTTTGATGTAAAGGGATGCAGTCGCACAGACAGCGGAGTTCATGCAAATATGTACTGCATCAGCCTTAAAACAGAGCATCCCATAAAGCCCGAAAGGCTCAAGGCGGCGCTTAACCGCTGGCTGCCGCTAAGCATTGCGGTTCTTGACTGCAAAGAGGTTGCACCCGATTTTCACGCCCGCTATTCCTGCACAAGCAAGGAATATATCTACAAAATCTGGAACAGCGAGGTGCGAAATCCGTTTCTTGACGGATACGCACTTCATTACAGATACAAAATTGACGAAAATCTGCTCGACAAAGCCGCTCAGGCATATGTCGGCAGACACGATTTCACTTCCTTTTGCACGCTTGATAACCGTGAAAAAGGGGATATGACCAGAAATGTAAAAGCCTTTTCGGTAACCCGTGAGGGCGACCTTGTTACAATGAAGGTTGAGGCTGACGGCTTTTTGTACAATATGGTTCGTATTATGGTGGGAACACTTCTCAGGATTCAGCAGGGTAAAATTGCTCCCGATGAAATTCCCTCCATTATAGAAAAGAAAAACAGAAAATATTCGGGTCCCACCGCACAGGCTTGCGGATTGTACCTGAATCGTGTGAATTATGAAAATGACAACAGTTCACAAAAAGGAGTGAACGCTGATGTTTAAAAAATTTAAAGGACATTATTCAAAACGAAAGACACATAAAACCGACAGAGATGTAATGAGCTATGAGGATATGCCTCTTGACGATTATGAACAGGAAAAAACCGAAATGTCGCCGCAGGCTGTCAAGAAAATCGTACTCGGTGCGTGTATTGCCATTGCGGCAGGCCTTATAGTTTTTGCCTTTGCAAACCGTGACAAGCTCACATGGGAGAACATCTCGAACTGGTGGACTTATGATGTACTCGGAAATGCCGGTCACGGCTATCCCGTTGACATTATCGGTTCCGAGGTTTCATCAGGCAACTTTGCAGTGTCACAGGGACATGCCGTGTATGCGTCGGACACCTCGTTCGTAACCCTTACAAATTCGGGTACAGAGGTTGCACGACTTCAGCTTACACATTCAAATCCCGTAATGAAAAACAATGAAAACAGATTTCTCACATACGGAATCGGCAGTGCAAGCTATGAGATAAGCAGTTTTGACGAAACGCTTTACTCAGGCAATGCCGAAAATAAAATATACACAGGTGATGTTGCCTCAAACGGTACATACTGTCTTGTTACCGAGGACAACGGTTATCTTACAACGCTGTATGCATACAGCAAAAATAATAACAGAATTTACAAATATTCTTTTTCGGAGTATTATATAACATCGGTAGCAATTAACAAGGACGGCTCCGGTTGCGTTGCCACAGGTGTGTCAAGTGACAAGGGTTCAGCGGTAACGGGCGTTTATGTGCTTGATTTTTCACAGGAAAAGCCTGTTTCAACCTACAAAATTTCGGGTGACAGCGTGCTTGATTGCAAGTATCTGACCTCAGACACGGCGGTTCTTGTGGGCTCACAGGCAAGCTATATTGTTAAAAAAGGTGAAAAGAATTACAAAACAGTAAGCTATGAGGACAAAACTCTTTCAAATTACTGCTTTAACACAGATACATCAACCTATACAATGGCTCTTTCAAGGAGCGGTGACGGAAGAAGTGTTGCTCTCATAAGCTATAACAGCAACGGTGAGGCACAGTACACAATAAATACCGAACACAAAGCCGATTCGCTTTCTGTCTACAAGGGTACGGTTGCAATCCTTGACGGAAATGTTGTTTACGGTTATAATCAAAATGGCGATTTGCTTTATTCGACAAATTCGGGAACCGGTTCAAAAAAGATTGTGCTTGCCTCGGACTACACCGCTTACATTCTCAGCGTAAATCAAATTAGGTTTATTGACCTTGACAGTGTATCGAGCGACGATACCGCTCAAACTTCAAAACAGGAGTAATAAATTTGGTTGCAGATATAATTATTATTGCCGTGTTTGCGCTTTTGTTTTTTATTGATTTCAAGCGTGGCATAGCAATTACAATTCTCAATGTTGCAGGTGTGGCTCTCACGGGCTTTCTTGCATATCACATTTCAAATTTTCTTGCATCGTGGGTTTATACGGCATTTGTTCAGCAGACCTTAACAGCAAATCTGCAACAAATGATTGACACTCAGGGCATCAACTCAGCCATTGCAAACAGTTTTTCGGCTTTGCCAAACTGGGTTATGGGAATGCTCGGATTCTTCCTTTCAATTTTCGGATTGGATTCAAGTGTCTATACAAACGATTTTCAGGTTCCGAACTCTGCCACAGCGGCGGTGTCAACTTCGGTGGAAAATCTTATTCAGCCGGTTATCACAGGAATGTTCCGCTTGGTTATCGGTGTAGTTATTTCAATAATTATCTTTATAATTATAAAAATTCTTGTTAAAAAACTTGCAATAGTGTTTAAAATACCCGTGGTGAAACAGATTAATAAGCTTCTCGGCGGTGTGTTGGGACTTGCGGAGGCGGCAATCCTTGTATTTTTTGCCGTTAATATCTTTTCGGGAGTGTTTGAGTTTTCAAATCCCGAAATGCTTAATAACCCGATGATTTCGGGTGCTGTTTTTAAATTTTTCAGCGTTGCAGTCTGAATGAAGAAACAGGAGGGAACAGTAATGGAAAAAGAAAAAGATGTGTGGAGCTTTAAAACATCCGATTTGGTTACTATACCTAATATTATAACTTATGTAAGATTTGTGCTTATAATCCCGTTTGTATATTTTTTCCTTGCGGAACAGTATATATATGCGGCAATATGTATAGGTTTGTCGGGACTTTCCGATTGCTTTGACGGAATGGCTGCCAGAAAACTCAATCAGGTAACTCCTCTCGGAAAAATCCTTGATCCCATTGCAGACAAGGTAACGCTTTTTGCGGTCGTTATCTGTATGGTGATTTATGTGCCTATGGTTCTTCCGATTCTTGTAACACTTCTGGTCAAAGACCTTCTTATGCTCATCGGAGGTGCCGATTTAATCAAAAAAAGACTCACTCCGCCTTCTGCAAATTGGTACGGAAAGGTCGGAACAATTATTTTCTACTTTTCCGTATGTCTTATCGTATTTCTCAAGGCCTTTTTTGCCTACGAAAATATGGTGCTTGATCTGATATTGCTTTCGGTTACAGCCGCATCCATGCTATACGCTTTGTATCGTTACGGCAAAATCTATTTTGCAATGATTAAGGAGTACAACGAATCACTTAAAAAGACAGCTGACATTAAAAATAAATAAATTCCGACAAATAAATATTGAATTATTTGTTAAACAGTTGTATAATTCTTATATTACCATGACAGCAAATGTGCAATTTGGTGTCCTAAAAAGGAGTATGCTATGCTTTGTACAAGATGCGGAAAACGGCCTGCGGTTGTTTTCGTTTCAAATAATAATTCCAAAGACGCCCCAACGGCAGGTTATTGCCTTACATGTGCAAAAGAGCTTGGAATCAAGCCGGTTGAGGATCTTATCAGCAAAATGGGTATCTCGGACGAGGACCTTGAAAATGTTCAGGATCAGATGAATACCCTCATGAACAGTATGGGTGACGGCGATATGTCGCAGCTTATGGAACAGCTTGGTGCGGATAACCTTGCCGAGCAGATGGGCGATTTTGCTAAAGACGGTGACGGCAGCGAGGATGATGACTTCTCTCACGGTGCACCTGCATTCCCTGCATTTTTCAACAGTATGTTCGGCGGACAGAACAACAATGCGACAAATCAGGATAATAATAATAAAAAGGGCAAAAAAGAGAAAAAAGAAAAGAACAGAAAGCACATCAATCTTTACTGTGAAGACCTCACACGCAAGGCGAGAGAGGGCAAAATCGATCGCATTGTCGGCAGAGACAGCGAGATTGAGCGTGTAATTCAGATTCTTTCAAGAAGAACAAAGAACAATCCTTGCCTTATCGGTGAACCCGGTGTAGGTAAAACCGCTATTGCAGAGGGGCTTGCTCTCCGCATTGCCGCAGGAAATGTTCCTCAAAGACTTAAAAACAAGGAAATTCAGCTTCTTGACCTCACATCACTTGTTGCAGGTACTCAGTTCAGAGGTCAGTTTGAAAGCAGAATCAAAGGACTTGTTTCCGAAATTAAGGAGAACGGCAACATAATTCTCTTTATTGATGAGGTTCACAGCCTTGTCGGCACAGGTGACAACGAGGGTACAATGAATGCCGCAAATATTCTCAAACCGGCTCTTTCAAGGGGCGAGGTTCAGGTTATCGGTGCTACAACATTCAACGAATACAGAAAATATATCGAAAAGGATTCTGCTCTTGAAAGAAGATTTCAGCCCGTAAAGGTCGGCGAGCCTACAATTGCTCAGTCAATTGATGTTATTGCAGGCGTAAAAGGCTATTATGAGGCACATCACCGTGTAATTGTTGACGATGACATCGTTCGCAAGACGGTTGTCCTTTCCGAAAGATACATAACAGACCGTTTTCTTCCTGACAAAGCAATCGATCTTCTTGATGAAAGCTGTGCCTGTGCTGCTCTCCGCAATAAAAACATGGAGCGTCACGATAAGCTTGAGGACGAAAGACAGAAGCTTCTTATCAGAAAGGACGCTCTTACAAATGCCGATGAGGTAAACTACGAACAACTTGCCGAGGTCAACACAAGCCTTGCAAGAATTGACAGCGACCTTAAAGAAATTGACCCCGAAACTCTCGTTTCAAAGGTTACAGAGGAGGATATCGCCAAGGTAATCGAACTCTGGACAGGCATCCCCGCATCAAGAATCAAGGAAAACGAGCTTTCAAAGCTTGCCGGCCTTGAGAACGAGCTTAAAAAGAAAATTATCGGTCAGGACGAGGCTGTAAAGGCTCTTGCATCCGCAATCAGAAGAAGCAGAGTTCAGATTTCACCTCGCCGCAGACCTGCATCGTTCATCTTTGTAGGTCCTACAGGTGTCGGTAAAACAGAGCTTGTAAAGGTTCTCAGCAAGGAACTTTTCGATACTCCCGAAACTCTCATCAGACTTGATATGAGTGAATTTATGGAGAAACATTCGGTTTCTAAAATTATCGGTTCACCGCCCGGATATGTCGGTTACGATGAGGCAGGACAGGTAACGGAGAAAGTTCGCCGCAGACCTTATTCGGTTCTCCTCTTTGATGAAATCGAAAAGGCTCATCCCGATGTTCTCAATATTTTGCTCCAAATTCTTGACGAGGGCAGAGTTACAGACGCTCACGGCAGAACAGTAAACTTTGAAAATACTGTTATCATTATGACATCAAATGCCGGTTCTGCATCAAAGGATAGCGCATTAGGCTTTGGCAAGACTGAAGAAGATGCCTCAAAAGAAAAGGTTATGAAGGCACTTTCCGAGTTCCTCCGTCCCGAATTTATCGCAAGAGTTGATGAGGTTATCGTATTCAACAGCCTTAAAAAGGACGATTTTGTTAAGATTGCAGACCTTATGCTCTCTGAGTATGTTCCGACTCTTGAGGAAAAGCATATCAAATTCACATTTGACGAAAAGGTTTGTCAGCTCCTTGCAGAAAAGTCATGCAACGGTGCAAGCGGTGCTCGTGACCTCAGAAACACAATTCGCAGAGAGGTTGAGGAGAAAATTGCAAACGCAATGATTGAGGCAGGTGCAGGCGGTGTTACTGCAATGCACCTTACAGCCGAAAACGGTGAGCCTGTTCTTCAGTCAATCTGATTTTTTACGGTAAAAGTTAACACATAAAATTTCCGCATATCGGGCAGTCATCACGATTGCCCGATTTTTTGTTACAATATAATTCTATTAAAGAACAATTCTGCACGGTGAGCCACCATACCCAATTCGTGTAGATAGTTTGTAATATCAAAAAACATATTATGCCCGAGCGGAAGTTTTTTTAAAATTGAAAGTTGAAAATTGAAAATGTAAAATTGTGGTCGGGCATACAGTTTGCAAAATGCAAATCATTGTCGCCCGATTGTAGAAGTTGCGCTTAAAGGTAGAGGCGGATATTATCCGCCCGCACGGCGAGCCGCCGTACCCAATTCGTGTAGATAATTTGTTTTGCATTATACAAACTGTCTACACGAGAGAAAAAAACACGAGAGAAAAAACACAAGAGAAAAAACACAAGAGAAAAAAACGGCTGTGTAGCATAATGTACACAGCCGTCTTTTGAAAATAAAATGAAAGAAAGATTAACCTTTTACAGCACCTGAAACAACACCCTCGATGATGTATTTCTGACATGCAAAGTAGAAAATAATAATCGGAACGATGCTCAGAACGATAAGCGCCATAATAGCACTTGTGTCCGTATGACCGTAACTGCCGTTAAGATACTGAATATGAATCGGAATAGTTTTGTAATCCATATCAAGAATAAGATAGGGGAGAAGGTAGTCGTTCCAAATCCACATTGTTTCAAGGATTGCAACCGAAATAAAAGTAGGTTTCATAATCGGAAGAACAATACCGAAGAATGTTCTCAAAGGACCTGCTCCGTCAACATCTGCGGCTTCCTCAATTTCAACAGGAATTGATTTAACAAATCCCGAGAACATAAATACCGCAAGTCCTGCTCCGAATCCGAGGTATATAATCAAAATACCCCACGGAGTTGTAAGCTTGAGACTGTCGGCTGTCTTTGAGAGGGTAAACATTACCATCTGGAAAGGAATAACCATTGAGAAAATGCAGAAATAGTAGATGATTTTGCATATACGAGAATTTGAACGCTGCAAGTACCACGCACACATTGATGTGCAGAAAAGAATAAGCACAACACCGCCGATTGTAATGAAGAAGCTCCATACAATTGACTTCCAGAATGGATAGTTGCCGTGGAACATACCTGTCATATAGCTTTGAAAGCCCTGAAAACTGTCTGCATTCGGAAATTCAAAGATTGCACGGCTGATTGCCGCATTGCTCTTGAAGGAGTTCATCAGTACAATGAAAACGGGAGCAACATAGAATACTGACACAATAGAGAAGAGAATTGTTAAAATTTTCATTCCTACGGTTTGTTTTTTCTTTACAGGCCTATCCTTAGCCTTTGCTGCAACTTTTGCCATTACTGCTGAACCTCCTTTCTTCTTGTGAAGTAAAGCTGAATAAGGGCAATGATAACAACAATTACGAAGAAGATAACGCCCTCAGCCTGACCTACGCCACGAGAATTCTGGTTTGCATAGAATGTATTGTAAATATTGAGAGCCATCATTTCCGTCTGATAAACCATTGTACCGCTTCCCTGTGATACAATACCCGGAGCACCGCCTGTGAGGGCAAGGTTCTGGTCGAACAGCTTAAATGAGTTTGTAAGTGTAAGAAATGTGCAGATTGTGATGGAAGGCATCATCATCGGCAATGTTACATTTGTAAGCAACTGTTTTTTGCCTGCGCCGTCAATTTTAGCCGCCTCATAAAGATCATGAGGTACGCTCTGGAAACCGGCAATGTAAATAATCATCATATAACCTGCCTGTTGCCAGCACATAAGAATTACAAGTCCCCAGAAACCGTAGTTTGCGTTAAGCGCAAGGTTTGTTCCATAATACTGAAGAATACCGTTAAAAATGTACTGCCAGATGTAGCCGAGAATGATACCGCCTACAAGGTTAGGAACAAAGAAAACAGTTCTGAATACATTTGAACCCCTGATTCCGAGCGTGAGTGCATACGCCACAAAAAACGCAATGAGGTTAATGAGTATAACCGATACTATAACAAACAGTACCGTAAACCAGAATGAATGTAAAAAGCCTTCATTCTGAAAGGCCTTGACATAGTTTCCGAACCCAATGAATACTGCGTCGCTTGTTGTTCTGAATTTACAGAATGAAAGGTAAATGCCGTTAAAGAACGGATATACAAAACCTATAAGGAAAGCAGCAAGAGTAGGAAGAACAAATATAAGAAAATAAATTTTTCTTTTAGGTTTTCTAAACATAATATTTTGCCTTTCCGTTCATAAAAAAGGGGGGCGGAATGCCGCCCCCCTACCGAACCTGTTAAATTAAAACAGAAATCTTACAATCAGCCGTTAGCCTTTGCATATTCTGTTTTCCAACCCTGTACAAATGCAGTCTTAACAGCGTCCCAGTCGCCTGTACCTGCTGCATACTGTGTAAGAGCTGTGCCAACACCGTTTTTCCAATCTTCACTTGGCATTGTTGTGAAGTTCCAGCTTACCGGAGTTTTGCCTGCTGCTGTGAGTTCGTTATCAATCTTAACAAATACATTGGTTGCTTCCTTAGCATTCTTGAAAGGAATTACAAATCCCATATCGTCAGCAAGAGCAGATGTACCTGTTTTGTTTGTTACACACCAGTTCAAGAATTCAAGAGTAGCTGCCTGATCGTCAGCACTTGCCTTGTTGTTTACACACCAGTAGTTCTCTGAACCTGTGCAAAGACCCTGATTAGCTTCATCGCCTACGCCGATGTAAATCGGGAGCATGCCGAGTTCGTCGTCCTTCATACCTGCCTTGGTAACTGTTGAATATTCCCAGCTGCCGTTCTGGAAGAATACTGCTTCGCCTGATGTGAACTCTGTTTCAGCGTCTGTACCCTTCTTGCTTGCGAGGTCTGCAGGATCACATGTTGAATCTTTGATGTAGAGATCCCAGATGTTCTTATAGTTTTCAAGGTATTTACCCTCGATAGCGTCTGTTGATTTGATGTTCTTATCCTTGTACTCAAAGTAGATAGGAAGGTTAGCAAGGTGAGTTTTGAATCTCCAGTCAGATGAAGAATCCATACCTGCTGATGTGAACGCACCCTTAACGCCGAGCTTATCCTTATTCTTCTGGATTTCATCGGCAACAGTCTTTAACTTCTCAAAGCTGTTGATGTCCTCAATTTTCTTAACCGAAGCAAAGTCAGAATCGCAATACTTCTGGAGAAGAGTCTTGTTGTAGATAATGCCGTATGTTTCAATTACATAAGCAATGCCGTAAACCTTGCCGTCTTCTTCAAGCGCATAATCCTTTGAAGTAAGCTGATTATAAATTTCTGATGAGCTGAGGTCTGCACAATAGTCTTTCCAGTTTGCAAGACCGACAGGACCGTTAACCTGGAAGAGTGTAGGAGCGTTGTCCTTGTCCATCTCTGCTGTAAGTGTTGACTCATAAGTACCCTCGGCAGCTGTCTTAACAGTTACCTCAACACCTGTTTCGTCCGTGTACTTCTTAGCAAGAGCCTGCCAATCCTTGTCCTGCTCAGGCTTAAAGTTAAGATAGTAAACTTTACCGTTTTTTGCGTTGCCTGCTGCACTTGAATCATCTTTTGATGAACCTGATGATGAAGAACCGCCGCAGCCTGCAAGAGCAGTAGCAGTCATCATACCTGCAACTGCAAGAGCTGCAGCTCTTTTGATTGTTGATTTTTTCATAGCTTTCACCTTAATTAAAAATATTTATCCGCTAAACCCGGATATTGGCGAGAGAACAACATTCTGTGTTCTCTCTATTGCAACAATCATAACACACTATTTATGAAAATACAATAGATTTTTTTAAAAATTTTCTCTGTGATTAGTCAAAACGAAGGTATTGACCAAATGTAATTTCAAAATCAAACAAAAAATAACCGCATATTATCTGAGTTTTGTGACTTATTTGTCAAATAAGAAATATTAAAGCAACATTAAAGTTACAATATTGTAACCTGTCAAATATGGTCATTCTATTGAAAATGACAAGTGCTTTGTGCTAAAATTATGTCAAATTTGTTTTTTAAGAAGGTTAATTTAGCAATCATGAAAAATTTCAATCAATCATCACTTGCACGATTTTTCACCCGATTTCCTAAGTTGTTATTTGCGGGATTGATGTACTCAATTCCGTTTGCTGTATTTTCCGGAATATTCATTCTCATAAGCTTTCTGTCCGGATTCAACAATGTAATATTATGGAGCTTGGGTATAATTCCCGCAATGCCGTTCTATTCCGGACTTGTAATGGTAATCCGCAAAATTTCGGTTGAAAAAGAGGATGTAAATGTTTTCAAAACTTTTGTACAGGCATTTCGTGAAAATCTGAAAAAATCAATCTTCAACGGATTTGTCGCTTACCTCATAGTAGCATGTTCGTTTTTTGCAATTCTCTATTACGGAACACTTGCTCAGACAGACATCGTTTACGGCTCTGTCTTTACCATATATATAGTGTTCTCAATTGCAATGCTGATTATGCTGTTCTATGTACCCCTGCTAACAATTACCTATGACCTCAGACTCCGTGACATTTATAAAAATTCACTCCTTTTGATTTTCGGTAAAATTCTCAGAAATATTGTAGCACTTGTGCTTGTCGTAATAGTTTCATTCGCAGTATTCCTCGCAGTAATCTATGCAAAGGGTGCAATGCTTGTTATTGCAGTTACTCTCTCGGTAATTTTCTACCCGATGATTGCAACCTATATAATAGTATCTGTAATCGCAAAAGGCGTGCAGGAGTCTGTCGGCTACTTCACAGGTGATAATGTGCAGTATGTCCTCACGGAAGAAGAAGTTCAGCGTGAAACCGAAGCAGTCGAAAACGCAAACTCCGATGATGACTACATCTTTGTCAACGGCAGAATGATTAAAAATCCGGCTAAAACGAATACGAAAGAGTAATTTTTAAAGCACTTTGCAAAATGCAGGGTGCTTTTGGTTTTATATGCATAATGTGTTAGGCATATATGTGTGATTGATGTGATTGCTGCTTTTTGACTGACATTTGACTAATATTTAAGCAATATTATGCGATATTTCGCAATATTTTACGGCAAAAATAAACAAATAAAAACCGCACCAAATAGCCTGAAAACGGCTTTCTGATGCGGTTTTTGTTATGGAGCTGAAGAAGGGACTTGAACCCTCGACCTACTGATTACGAATCAGTTGCGCTACCAACTGCGCTACTCCAGCATTTAATTTTTCGGTTGTTCGGCTGTAATAAAGCAAAAATACAGAACGCAGAAATTGCATAAAAACATACACACTAACTTCCGCTACATGATTATACATCAAAAATTTAAAGATTTCAATACCAAATTTGAAAAAGAGGTTTACAAAAACCGGAAGAGAGGCATAAAAGTTTTACGAATCAATAATAATAGATGTAGGTATAATTCATCAAAAAAATATTTATGAATACAAAATAATGCACAAAAATCATGCCGATTTTTGTTTAGTGAAGTGTTATCACATTTGTGGAATATTTTATTTAAAAGTATTATAATTGAATCGCAGTGTGCAAAGCGGAAATACTTTTATGTGATAGGATGTGCAGAAGATGCCCAAAAGAAAGTGCAGTAATATCGACGCTTCGGTAGGACTCAGAATGCGTTATTACAGAATTCAGTGCGGACTTACCCAACAGCAGGTTGCGGACGCATTAAAGATAAACAGAACAACTTATACAAAATATGAAACGGGAGTTTCCGAACCAAGCCACGAGCTTCTCGGAAAAATCGTTAAGATGTTCGGTATCGATTATAACGCAATTCTTGACAACAGAGATTATTTTGAAAGAAGAGTTGCCGACGGTGACATGACGCTCAATGTACTGACTCTTTCCGAAAGAGCAATCATTGCAAGATATCGCTCAATGTCTAAAGAAGATCAGAAGAAAATTTGTGAATATATAGATATGCTCTACAATGAAAAAGCAAAGAAGATTTTGTAAAAAACACTTTACTTTTGACTTTGATTGTGATAATATAAAACAGATGACCGTGTCTCGGAACAGGGAGTATGCCGTTTGTCGGATTTTCACAGCCCTGCCCTGAGATGTTGGCGACTATTTTTGAAAGGTGGAATTTTTAATGCTTAAAGAAGAAAAGCAGGCTATCATGGCTGAGTACGCAACTCACGAAGGCGACACAGGTTCTCCGGAGGTTCAGATTGCTCTTCTTACAAAGAGAATCAATGACCTTACTGAGCACCTCAAGGTTCACAAGAAGGATCACCACAGCAGAAGAGGTCTTCTCAAGATGGTTGGTCAGAGAAGAAGCCTTCTCGCTTACCTCACAAAGGTAGACATTGAGAGATATCGTTCTATCATTGCAAGACTCGGTATCCGTAAGTAATTTTTTAAGTACACAAGGGCAAGCGAAAGCTTGCCCTAAATTCGATTTTCTGCGGGATTTTTATTTGCTGTTTTTTAGCGGTAAAACGATTAAATAACATATGCTTTTGTGTGTTTGTCAGTTTTGTTTAATGGTTTTATTGCTAAATCGGCGTAAAATCCCGTTTGAATAAATTTGAACTTTATTTAAAATGTGAAACTTATGTTTCGGAAAGGATTTTACTAAAATGAATCGACTTATGACATTCGACAAATACAGAGTATTTGAAACAGAATTTGCCGGCAGACCTTTAAAGGTTGAAACAGGCAAGATGACACAGCTTGCAAACGGTGCGTGTCTTGTTCACTATGGCGACACAACAGTTCATGTTGCAGTTACAGCATCAGAAAAGCCAAGAGAGGGCGTTGATTTCTTCCCGCTTTCGGTTGACTATGAAGAAAAGATGTATGCAGTAGGCAAAATCCCCGGTTCTTACCTCAAGAGAGAGGGCAGACCTTCGGAAAAGGCTATCCTCACAAGCCGTGTAATCGACCGTCCTATCCGTCCTCTTTTTGACAAGAGCATGAGAAACGATGTTTCAATCGTTTGTACGGTAATGAGCGTTGATCCCGACTGTCAGCCTGAAATTGTTGCTATGATCGGTGCTTCAATCGCAATTTCAATTTCTGATGTTCCGTGGAACGGACCTATCTCGGGTTGTTCTGTAGGTATGATTGACGGTGAGTACATCATTAACCCAACAGAGGAGCAGAGAAAGGTTTCTCAGATGGCAACAACAGTTGCTTCAACAAGCACAAGAATTGCTATGATCGAGGCAGGCGCTAACTGCGTATCTGATGACGATATGTACAACGCTATTATGGCAGGTCACGAGGCTAACCAGAAGATTATCAGCTTTATTGAGGAAATCAAGGCTGAAATCGGCAAGCCTAAGTTTGAGTTTGCAAGTCTTGAACCCGACCATGATATGTTTGAGGCAATCAAGGCATTTGCAGAAGAAGATGTTAAGGTTGCTCTTGATACAGATGATAAGAGAATTCGTGACGAAAGACTTAAGCCTATCTATGAGGCAGTTCATGAAAAATTTGACGAGATTTATCCTGAAAGCGAAGCCCTCATTGACGAGTGCCTCTATAAGACACAGAAGTTCATTGTTCGCCGTTGGTTACTTGATGAGCAGAAGCGTGTTGACGGCAGAGGAATGGACGATATCCGTCCTCTCGCATCAGAGGTTGGCGTAATTCCGAGAGTTCACGGTTCGGGTATGTTCACAAGAGGACAGACTCAGGTTCTCACAATCGCAACACTCGGCCCTGTTTCCGACAAACAGCTTCTTGACGGTATTGACGGTGAAACAGAAAAGAGATATATCCACCACTACAACTTCCCAAGCTACTCAGTCGGCGAAACAAAGCCAAGCCGTGGCCCGGGCAGAAGAGAAATCGGTCACGGTGCTCTTGCAGAAAGAGCTCTCGTTCCTGTAATTCCTTCGGTAGAAGAATTCCCGTATGCACTTCGCCTTGTTTCGGAAGTTCTTTCTTCAAACGGTTCAACTTCACAGGGTTCAATCTGCGGTTCAACTCTTGCTCTTATGGACGCAGGTGTTCCGATTAAGGCTCCTGTTGCAGGTATCTCATGCGGTCTTATCACAGAGGGCGACCGTTGGATGACAATGGTTGATATTCAGGGCCTTGAGGACTTCTTCGGTGATATGGACTTTAAGGTAGCAGGTACACATGACGGTATCACAGCTATTCAGATGGACCTCAAAATCAGCGGTCTTACTCCTGAAATGGTTAAAGAGGCTCTTGCCAAGACTCACAAGGCTCGTAACTACATTCTTGATGAAGTAATGCTCAAGGCTATTGCAGAGCCGAGAGAAGAGCTTTCAAAGTACGCTCCCAAGATGTTCACAACAACAATTCCTGCTGACAAAATCAGCGAGGTTATCGGTAAGAGCGGTAAGGTTATCAAGGAAATTCAGGCTGAATGCGAAGTTAAGGTTGACATTGAGGAAGACGGCGAACTCGGACAGGTATTTGTTTCGGGTATTGATTCCGACAAGTGTAAGCGTGCAATCGAAATCATCAACACAATCGCTGTTGATCCTGAGCCGGGTGCAATGTACCTCGGTAAGGTTACCCGTATTATGGACTTCGGTGCTTTCGTTGAAATCGCTCCGGGTAAGGAAGGTCTTGTTCACATTTCTCAGCTTGATGTTAAGCGTACAGAGAATGTAACAGATGTTGTTAATGTAGGCGACATCATCCGTGTTAAGGTAATGGAAATTGACGATAAGGGCAGACTCAATCTCTCTCGCCGTCAGGTCCTTATTGATGTTGACGGTCTTGTTCCCGAAAACGACATTGACGCAGAAAGATCAGCTCGTCCACGCAGACCTCACAATGACCGCAGAGGCGGCTTTAACAGAAACAACAGAAAGTAATTTTTGTAGTCTGAAATCTAATATTTTTTAATATTTATACAAACAGTCCCTTTCAATTTGCAAATGCATTGAAAGGGACTGTTTTGTTAATTGAAAATTGAAAGTGGAAAATTATGCTTTGGTGGGTAAATGTCATACACTCAAAATATTAAAAACTAAAATAAAAAGCGGTGGTCAATGCCACCGCTAAATTAATGCAATTATTTAGTTTGCATATCTTGAAAGATTATCCCAATCAATATCGTCTTCGGAAACAAAGTCACCGTTTTCCGCTTCTGTAATATCTTTATACTCCTGTTCGGTAACTTTTGTGTAGTCAGGATCCCAAGCAAATACGAGTTTCTTAATCAATTCGTAGGCAAGTTCCTTGTCGCTGTCGGGAAGCATATCAATCATTTTAGCAATTTCAGCTGTTTTCGTACTCATATACGGCAACTCCTTTCATTTATAAATATCTCCACGAGAACCTATATCTATAATAAAACTCGTTTGTATTTTTCTTTAACAATATTATATCATCGCTTTTCTTTTAAATCAATAGCAAAATAATTTCATATACAATCAGACACATGAACAAAATTTGCATAGTGTTTAAATTATCCTAATCATCTTGATTTCAACTTGATAACATAGTATAATTGACTTAACAAAAATTTCCGACAAATACGGACACAGATTTATAAAGGAGAGAATACAATGCAGGTTAAAATTTCCGATTCTATAAAATACATTGGCGTTGATGACAAGACAATCGACCTTTTTGAAAGTCAGTATCTTGTTCCCAACGGAATTTCTTACAACTCATATCTTATTGTTGACGAAAAGGTTGCAATTATGGATACGGTTGACAATAGAAAAACTGACGAATGGCTTGAAAATCTTGACAGAGAGCTTAACGGCAGAACGCCCGATTATCTTGTAATCAGCCACCTTGAACCCGACCATGCGTCAAATATTAAGGTTGTTTCCGAGAAATATCCGTCAATGAAGCTTGTTGGTAATGCAAAGACTTTTTCAATGCTCCCACAGTTTTTTCCGGATTTTGATTTTGCCGATAAAACCGTTACAGTCAAAGAGGGTGACGAACTTGAACTCGGTTCGCACAAGCTTACATTCATAATGGCTCCCATGGTTCATTGGCCTGAGGTTATGGTTTCATATGAAAGTGCAGAAAAGGTTCTTTTCTCTGCGGACGGCTTCGGCACATTCGGCGCACTTGACGCTCAGGAGGACGATTGGGCTTGTGAGGCAAGAAGATATTACTTCAATATCTGCGGTAAGTACGGTGTTCAGGTTCAGAATCTTCTCAAAAAAGCCGCAAAGCTTGATATTCGGAAAATCTGCCCGCTTCACGGTCCTGTACTTGACGAAAATCTTGGTTGGTACATCGGTCTTTACGATACATGGAGCAAATATGAGCCTGAAACCGACGGTGTGTTTATTGCATATTGTTCGGTTCACGGCAACACAGCCAAGGCTGCCGAAAAGCTTTGTGAAATCATCAAATCAAAAACCGACAAAAAGGTTTCGATTGCAGACCTTTCACGCACAGACCTTGCCGAGGATATTGAGGACGCATTCCGCTTCAGCAGAATGGTTGTTATCGCACCGAGCTATGACGGCGGCGTGTTCCCGATAATGAACGATTTTCTGCACCACCTTAAAATCAAGGGCTACAAGAACAGAAAGGTTGCTATGGTTGAAAACGGCTCTTGGGCTCCTTCAGCCGCAAAGACAATGAGAACATATCTTGAAGAAATGAAAAATGTTGAAATTTGTCCTACTGTTGTGACAATCCGTTCTGCCATGAAAGAAGAAAATATTCCTCAGCTTGAACAACTTTCTGACGAAATTCTTGGATAATATCATAATAAATTGACATAAACACAATAATAAAAGGATATAAATATATATTTATATCTTCAATAATTACACCTAAAAGATGGCGAATTTTGTTCTGCAAAGGTTGAGATTGTTATTTTTGTAACAATTAGATAAAAATTCCAAAGGATATTTTACATCAAAGATTTAATTCCGTTGCAAATGCAATTGAATTTAAAACTCTTTTGTTGTACAATAAAGCTAAAGTTGATGCCCACGGAATAAGCATTGAAACAGATTCGTTTTTAGGTAATTTGTTTTGGAGTTTTGAAATTAGTCGTGAAAAGTTCTTTCTTCTGCCTGTATTCAATGCTTATTTCGTTCATTCATATTGATATATTCCTTCTATAACCCAATATACCCCGAAAATGACCGACGCTTGTTGTCGGTCATTTCACTTTTCGGCAACCGTTTGCTTTGAGAAGGCTTTATAACACAGCCTGTATCAATATGATTCAAGCAAGTTTTCAATTTAAAAAAATTCAAAAATAATCATTTTCCGCCTTTGATTTCGATCGGAGGCGGATTATTTTTGTCCGAATCAAAAATATTTTGCTGAAATCTTGTTTGTTATGCGTCATTTATCTTGTAGAATGCAGTTATACAGTGAAAAATATAAAGATGTACATCATTTGTTATAAGATTGTCGATTGGTAATATTGTCAGCCTTATGTTGTTAAATAGCGTGAAAAATTGGTTAAGATTTTATGTGCAGATTCATTGACTTTAGCGTACTGAATTGTTATGATTATGTAGTATGTTTAATGTCTGATGAAATATTGTATTCTTTTGCGGAATGGTTTATTGCTTTGTATATAAAGCATAAGTATGCAATATTTTATGACTTTTACTGCCGTAAATCAACAACATATTTTTCATGCAAAGCTTTTATGTGCGTTTCAAGCTGTCCTGTTGTGCGCATAAAGCCTGAACACGGAATTTAAGGCTTGGTTTTGGCAGAACAAGGGGGCATTACGAAAAAATAAAAAATTCAGGAGAGAAGTACATGAAGAGAGTAATCAAAAGAGCGGTTTCCTTTGTTCTTGTGTTTATGACTGTTTTCAGCGTGTTTACAATCCTGCCGAGTGAGGTTTTTCACACGGCATATGTAAAAGCGGCTGAAATGTTTTCTTCGGAAACAGGCGCAAGCACACAGGAAACCTACACAACTGATGACTTCACCTACACGCTGATCGATGAATATTCAAAGGTTCAGATTCTGAGCTACATCGGCAGTGATACAGATGTTGTCATTCCGGACAGAATTGATAATAAGAAAGTAACTTCGATCGCCGACAGTGCTTTCCGTGAAAAGTCAATCACATCCGTAGTTTTCGGACAGTATGTAGAATCAATCGGTAACTATGCATTTTACGGTTGCCAATCGCTGAGTAAACTTGACTTTTCAAAAAGTTCAGTTAAAACAATCGGAAGCTATGCGTTTGTAATGGATAAATCTATTACAACTCTTGAATTTCCGGACAGTTTGGAAAGTATAGGAAATTATGCATTTT
>UMHS01052828.1_pt1 | contig 31622 bp, 29 predicted proteins | sample 1965611 | NCBI WGS metagenome assembly UMHS01 (sample SAMEA4836106, study PRJEB28245) | human gut metagenome | biome: gut microbiome; material: fecal sample | place: Denmark | collected 2008
TAAGTTCTCTGTCTTGCGACAGCTTGTTTATTCTATCAAAATGCTTTGCATTTGTCAAGAACTTTTTTAAATTATTTTATGTAGAAGATAAAGCGGAGAAGGAGGGATTTGAACCCTCGCGCCAGTTTCCCGACCTATACCCTTAGCAGGGGCACCTCTTCGGCCACTTGAGTACTTCTCCAAAGTCTTTACATAAATTATTTAAATGTTTTACGCACTTACGTGTCGCATTGTTTATTCTATAAAATTTTATTTGTTTTGTCAATAGTATTTTTATATTTTTTTAAATTCTTTTATTGAAGTCTCGTACAGATTGTTTCCTTCACTGTCTATTACCACAATTACCGGGAAATCTTCTACGTATATCTTTCTTATTGCCTCTGCACCGAGATCATCATAGCAGATTACTTCTGATGATTTTATGCATTTTGAAAGGAGAGCGCCTGCTCCACCGACTGCGGCAAAATACACTGCTTTATTGCGAATGACTGCATCTATTACTTCTTTTGATCTTTTTCCTTTGCCAATCATTGCTTTTTCACCTAAATCAAGCAGTCTTGGGGCATATTTGTCCATTCTTGTTGCTGTTGTAGGTCCGGCTGAGCCAATTGGACGACCATCTCTGGCCGGTGATGGTCCCATATAGTAGATTGTCGAATCCTTTATATCTATTGGCAGTTCTTCTTTACGGTCCAACGCCTCTATCATTCTTTTGTGTGCAGCATCTCTTGCCACATACATTTCACCTGTTATGTATACATAGTCTCCTGATTTAAGGTCTTTTGTTATTTTCTGTGTGATTGGAGTTGTTATATGTTTTTCCATTTTTTTCTCCTGATTCTTTTATTTTTACTGTATTTTGTATCTATACAGAACCACTGAGAATAAAAATGCTGATGCTCATTCTTGCATGTAAACAGTATTTTTTCTCAAGATGGCTCGTCTATGCAATTATTCTTTACAATTCCTTCACTACATGGCGGTTTACGTGACAACAAATATTTACCGCAACCGGCAATCCTGCAATGTGGGTTGGATATGTGTTTATGTTTACTGCTAGGGCAGTAGTGCTTCCGCCGAGTCCTCCGGGTCCTATACCCAGATTATTAATTTTTTCAAGCATCTCTTTTTCAAGCTCTGCCACATACTCTATGTCTGAATGTGTGCCTGCTTCTCTTGTCAGCGCTTTTTTTGCCATTATTGCACATTTTTCAAAGGTTCCACCGACTCCGACTCCGACAACCATAGGAGGACATGCGTTTGGCCCTGCATCTGAAACTGCTGTCAGAATCGCATTTTTTACTCCCTCTATACCATCTGCCGGCTTTAACATAAATACACGACTCATGTTTTCGCTTCCAAAACCCTTTGGTGCAAAGGTTATTTTGACCTTGTCGCCGGAAACTATTGAGTAATGGATGACTGCAGGTGTGTTGTCCTTTGTATTTTCCCTGATGAGCGGATCCTTTACCACTGATTTTCTCAGATAGCCGTCTGTGTAGCCCTGTCTGACTCCTTCATTTATGGCATCCTCCAATACGCCTCCCGTAAAATGGACATCCTGGCCTATTTCTATGAAAAAAACTGCCATTCCGGTATCCTGACATATCGGTATCATATCCTCGCCTGCTATTTTTAAGTTTTCCTGTAGCTGGTTTAATATTTTTTTACCTAAAGGTGATTCTTCATTTGCTGTTGCAGCTTTAAGTGCCTTGTCCATGTCCGGCGAAAGAAAATGATTTGCCTGTATGCACATTTCCTTTATTGCAGCTGTTATTTCTGAAACGTTTATTTCCCTGATCATTTCTTTTCCTCTCTTTTTATTCTCTGTATTTTAAATATTTTTATTGTATTCTTAACTGATCAGAATCATCCTTCTGAATAGTTATTTGTTCTTTACCACTCTATACACCTGATTTTAAATTCCGGCACCTTTTATCCACAATTCAATATTATTTTTTGTGTTTTTGTGGATAAACATATTTATTTTTTCGTATCATGTTTATTTATTACTATTCAAAGCCTCTGAAAACGTAAATATGTTGCATAGTGCTTACATGTATACATTTTTTCTCAATACAGCTCAAATAGTATCACCACATTCGCAAAAAGCAGGATCTTATGACCCTGCTTTTATGAATTTAGTTATGCTTCTGTGTTATTTTCGATAGCCTCGGCATGTGAATTATTATTCTCTGCTGAGTCTTCGTCACTATTTTCTGATTCGTCAGCCTCTTCCTTAGCTTCTTCAGGTGGCATGAGAGTCTTATCCTCTACTACCTTTGCGATGCTGGCTACGCTCACACCTTCCTTCAGGTTGATGAGCTTGACACCTGTTGTGATTCGTCCAAGCACTGTTACATCACTTACCTGGATTCTGATGATAATTCCCTCTGTTGTGATGAGCATGAGCTCGTCATCGTTTTCAACTGATTTGACTCCTACGAGATTGCCTGATTTTTCTGTAATCTTGTAGCATTTTACTCCCTTACCGCCACGGTTTTGTGTGGTAAATTCGTCAATTCGTGTACGTTTTCCAAGTCCGTTTGATGATACCAAAAGCACTGCCTCACCCATTGATGCGGTCTGCATTGCGATTATTACATCATTTGGTGCAAGATTCATTCCGATAACACCCATGGTTGTACGGCCTGTTGAGCGCACATCTGTCTCCTTGAATCTGATACACTGTCCGAATTTGGTGAAGAGCAAAATATCCTCTGAATTGTCTGTGACCTTGACCTCTATGAGTTTGTCGTCCTCGCGCAGATTGATTGCTGCAAGTCCGTTCTTTCGGATATTCTCATAATCCTTTATCGGTGTTTTCTTGACTATTCCGTTTCTTGTAGCCATGAACAGATACTTGTCATCCTCATATTCTTTGATTGGAATCATGGCTGTTATTTTCTCGTCAGGCTGAAGCGGTATGAGATTGATGATGGCTGTGCCTCTTGATGTACGGCTTGCCTCAGGTATCTCATATGCCTTGATTCTGTATACTCTTCCTGTATTTGTGAAAAACATCAGGTAGTGATGTGATGTGGTCATGAGCATCTCGACGATATAATCATCCTCGATTGTCTCCATTCCCTTTATTCCCTTGCCACCGCGGTGCTGAGCCTTGAAATTGTCAGTGCTCATGCGCTTTATGTAGCCTACCTTTGTCATTGTTATGACTGTATTTGTCTCAGGAATGAGATCCTCCATCGACATATCATACTCGTCATAGCCTATTTCTGTCTTTCTGTCATCGCCGTATTTATCTGCAATTGCGATGATTTCCTCCCTGATTACTCCAAGAAGCTTTTTCTCATCGGCAAGAATTGCCTTTAACTGCGCAATCTGAGCCATGAGCTCCTTATACTCAGCCTCGAGCTTTTCCCTTTCCAGACCTGTAAGAGCCTTAAGACGCATATCGACAATTGCCTGTGACTGCTCATCGGTCAGACCAAATCTCTCCATCAATCTGGTCTTTGCCTGCTGAGTGGTCTGGCTTGAGCGGATAATACTTATTACCTCGTCTATGTTGTCCTGGGCAATAATGAGACCCTCTACAATATGTGCCCTGGCCTCTGCCTTGTCGAGATCAAACTTTGTACGTCTGGTCACTACATCCTTCTGGTGGATGAGATAGTAGTTGAGCAGATCGTATAGATTTAATACCTTTGGCTCTCCGTTTACGAGTGCAAGGTTTATCACTCCAAACGTATCCTGGAGCTGTGTATGCTTGAAAAGCAGATTTAAAACTACACTCGGATTCACATCACGGCGGAGCTCTACCACGATTCTCATTCCCTCACGGCTTGTCTCGTCGCGGAGGTCTGTTATTCCATCTATCTTTTTGTCCTTATGAAGCTCGGCTATTTTCTCAATAAGACGAGCTTTGTTTACGTTGTATGGCAGCTCTGTCACTACAATTCTGTTTTTGCCGTTTTCCATCGGCTCGATATTGGTGACAGCACGGACTCTTATTTTGCCGCGGCCTGTTCTGTAAGCCTCTTTGATGCCACTTGTTCCGAGAATTATGCCGCCTGTAGGGAAATCCGGTCCCTTTACCACATCGATAAGCTCATCAATTGTGGTTTCTTTGTCCTCGATATCGTTGTCAATAAGGCGCACTACGGCATTGACCACTTCACGCAGATTGTGAGGTGGGATATTGGTTGCCATACCTACCGCGATTCCTGTGGTTCCGTTTACTAAAAGGTTTGGATATCTTGATGGGAGCACTGTCGGCTCTTTTTCTGTCTCATCAAAGTTTGGCTCAAAATCTACTGTATTTTTGCCGATATCCTTGATTAATTCAAGAGAAATCTTTGAGAGTCTTGCCTCTGTGTATCGCATAGCGGCGGCTCCGTCTCCATCGACTGAACCAAAGTTTCCATGACCGTCCACGAGTGTGTATCTCATAGACCAGTCCTGTGCCATATTTACGAGTGCTCCATAGATTGAACTGTCTCCGTGTGGGTGGTATTTACCCATTGTATCACCGACAATACGCGCACATTTTCTATGTGGCTTGTCAGGTGTATTTCCGAGCTCGACCATAGAGTAGAGTACTCGCCTCTGAACAGGCTTTAGTCCGTCCCTGACATCAGGGAGGGCACGGCTTGCAATAACGCTCATCGCGTAATCTATGTAGGAGCTCTCCATTGTTTTTTTCAAATCGACCTGCTGTATCTGGTCAAAAATTTTGTCGTCCACTTAAATTACTCCTCCCTGCTAGATGTCAAGATTTGTTACATACTTGGCATTAGCTTCAATAAATTCTTTTCTTGGCTCTACCTTATCACCCATCAGTGTGGTAAATGTCACATCAAGCTCAGATGAATTTTCTCCGTCTATCATGACCTGTTTCAAAATTCTGTGATCAGGATCCATTGTTGTCTCCCAAAGCTGATCAGCATCCATCTCGCCAAGTCCCTTGTATCGCTGGATCTTGTTATTATTGTCACGGCCTATGTCATTTAAAATCTGCTTGAGCTCGTCATCATCGTAGGCATACCATACACCCTTGTTTTTCTCCACCTTGTAAAGTGGCGGGGTAGCCAGGTATACATGTCCCTCCTTGATCAGATCAGGCATGAATCTGTAGAGGAATGTGAGCATGAGAGTAGCGATATGGGCACCATCTACATCGGCATCTGTCATGATGATTATCTTGTCATAACGCAGCTTTGTTATATCAAAATCCTCATGGATTCCTGTTCCGAATGCTGTAATCATTGCTCTGATTTCTGCATTGTCATATATACGGTCAAGTCTTGCCTTTTCAACATTCAGTATCTTGCCTCGCAGAGGTAAAATTGCCTGTGTAGCACGGCTCCTTGCTGTCTTTGCAGAACCGCCGGCTGAATCTCCCTCGACTATGAAAATTTCACAGTTTTTAGGATCCTTGTCTGAGCAGTCAGCCAGCTTACCCGGCAGAGTACCTCCATCGAGAGAGGTCTTTCTTCTGGTCAGGTCTCTTGCTTTTCTTGCGGCCTCTCTGGCTCTCTGTGCTAAAAGTGATTTCTCACAAATATTTTTGGCTACATCAGGATTCTGCTCGAGGAAATATGTGAGCTTTTCCGATACAACAGCATCTACGGCTCCTCTGGCCTCACTGTTTCCAAGCTTCTGCTTTGTCTGTCCCTCAAACTGAGGCTCCTCAATCTTGATACTGATGATTGCGGTAAGTCCCTCACGGATATCATCACCTGTCAGGGCCGGATCTGAATCCTTAAGTATTTTTTTCTCACGCGCATAGGCATTGAAGGTCTTTGTCAGGGCATTTCTAAAGCCTGCGAGATGAGTACCTCCCTCAGGTGTGATTACATTGTTTACAAAGCTGAAGGTTGAATCATTAAACGAATCATTGTGCTGCAATGCAACCTCTACATAAACACCGTTTTGTGTTCCCTCACAGTAGATTACCTCATCATAGAGAGCCTCCTTGCCACGGTTAAGATACTCGACGAACTCCTTGATTCCACCCTCATAGTGGAATACATGATTGTGATGGCTGTTCTCACGCACATCCTTTAAAGTAATCTTAAGTCCTTTTGTGAGGAAGGCTGTCTCTCTGAGACGCTGCTTTAAGGTATCGTAGTCATACACTGTCTCCTCAAAAATCTCCGGATCCGGCAGAAAATGCACCTTTGTACCGTGAAGCGACTCGTCACACTGTCCAACAATCTTTACTGTATCGTCTGTTTTGCCACGCTTGTAGCTTTGTCTGTAAATATTTCCGTCCTTGTAGACCTCAACTGTCAGCCATGTGGAAAGAGCATTTACTACAGATGCACCAACTCCGTGCAGACCGCCTGATACCTTATAGCCTCCACCGCCGAATTTACCACCTGCGTGAAGCACTGTAAAAACGACCTCAAGTGCTGATTTTTTTGCTTTATGATTGGTTCCGACCGGGATTCCTCGTCCATCATCCTGTACTGTTATGGAATTGTCTTCCTCGATTGTGACCTCGATATTTTTACAATAACCGGCTAAGGCCTCATCAACTGCATTGTCCACTATCTCATAAACCAGATGATGAAGTCCTCTCGAAGACGTACTGCCGATATACATACCCGGTCTTTTTCTGACCGCCTCAAGACCCTCAAGTATCTGAATCTGGTCAGCTCCGTATTCCTGATTGTTCTGCTGTATTTCTTTACTCATCAATAACCTCCACCTGGCCCTTCACGACATGAAAGACCTTGTCCACCTGAAATCTATTTTTTACAAATTCATCAAGTCCCGTACAAGTAATAATAGTCTGTGTATCACTTAAGCTGTTGAGCAGATAATTCTGCCTGTTGCCATCCAGCTCTGAAAGCACATCATCCAGTAAAAGCACGGGAGTGCTGTTTATATTTTTCTTTACAAGACTAATCTCAGAAAGCTTGAGTGAGAGAGCAGATGTCCTCTGCTGACCCTGCGAGCCGTATTTTCTGATATCCATACCGTCCACCGAAAAAAGCATATCGTCCCTGTGCGGTCCGACAGTTGTCTGGCATAGCTTCAAATCTCTGCTTCTTGCCTTAAGCAGCTCGTCCTCGAAAAAAATATCATCAATGCTCGGCTCATATTTGAGTATAAGCTTCTCCCTGCCTCCCGAAATATTGCTGTGAATATCCTGTATTATCTCATTTAGCTCATTAACAAACTCGCGCCTCTTTTTTATAACGTGTCTTCCATACTCGAGAAGCTGCATATCCCATACCTGAAGTGTATCAATCAAATCAGGTCTGTAAGCTATATCCTTTAACAGTCTGTTTCGCTGAACTAATGTCTTATTATACTTACTCAGGTTAGACAGATATATTTTGTCAAGCTGGCAAAGCTCCAAATCTATAAATCTGCGTCTCTCGGCAGGACCGTTTTTGATAATATTGAGATCCTCAGGAGAGAAAAACACAATATTCAAAATACCAAACAGCTCACTCGCTTTTTTGATCGGCATTTTATTGATGGCCACACCCTTTGCACCGTTTTTTCGCAGATGCATGTCAATCCGGTATTCCTTGTCATTTTTTTCGACAATTGTCCTGATATGTGCCTCATCCTCGCCAAACCGGATCATTTCCTTGTCCTTGCTTCCCTTATGGGACTTTGTAGTGCCACTTAAATATGCAGCCTCAAGTATATTGGTCTTGCCCTGGGCATTATCGCCGTAGATTATGTTGGTTTCACTGTCAAAGCTGATATCCAGTTTTTCGTAATTTCTGAAATTACTCAGTTGGATTGACTTAATAATCATTATTTAACAACCTTAACTGTTTCGCCGTCATATGAGAAAACATCTCCGTCGTGGAGCTTTTTTCCTCTCTGAAGCTCAGTCTCACCGTTTACAGTCACCTGACCATCCTGAATAACAATTTTTGCCTCAACTCCCGAGCTCACAAGGTTGGCCTTTTTAAGAGCCTGTCCCAGCTTAATGAACTCATCCTGTTCTCTTATAGAAATCTGTTTCATAAAATCTCCTAGTTTGCTGCTGTATTAAAATTTACCGGAAGAATGAGGTAAATAAACTTGCCCTCATCATCCTTAATGAAGCATGGTGCCTTTGGATTGACCATGTATAAATTAACCTCCTCCTCATCGATAACACGAAGTGCATCTATGAAGAACTTAGGATTAAAGCCTATCATAATATCTTTTCCGTCTTTGTCTATATCGATGTCCTCATTCATGGAACCGATAAATGAATTGATGCGAAGCTCCATATTGCCATCTGTGATATTCATGATAATAGGCTTCTTATCTCCCTCCTTGACAAGAAGAGTAGCACGGTCTATACAGTCAAGAAGCTCACGCTTATTGATGCGAACCTTAGTGTCGTAGTCAGATGAAAGCATCTGGTCAATCTTGAAATACTCACCCTCGATAAGACGTGATACAACAGTAGTATTTTCAAATTCAAAAACAATATGATTGTTAGTGATATAGATAACCACATCCTCATCCGCTGAACCCGGAATAATCTTGCTTATTTCCTGCAGAGTCTTGCCAGGAACAACAACCTTCTTGCTGTCATAGTGATTTTTCATCTCGATATATCTGATAGATATTCTGTGTCCGTCAAGAGAAACAACTCGAAGCTTATTCTCCTCAATCTCAAAAAGCTCACCTGTCATCAGTTTATTGTTGTCATTGTCAGCAATTGAAAAAATTGTCTGTCTGATAACCTCTTTAAGGGTAAATTGTGAGAGGACAATAGACTCATTTCTCTCAACATATGGTATGTAAGAAAAATCATCACCTGATTTTCCGATGATATTGAACTTGGCTTTTTCACATGATATGACGGTCTTGAATGAAGCATCTGTCTCAATTGTTACATCATTGTCAGGAAGCTTTCTCACTATTTCTGAAAAAATCTTGGCATCAAGAGCGATAATTCCTCTTTCTTCGATGGTTCCGTCTATTATTGTTTCGATTCCAAGCTCCATATCGTTAGCCATAAGCTTAATCTCGTTTGCAGATGCATCAATCAGTATACACTCGAGAATTGCCATTGTAGTACGTGTAGGTACTGCCTTCGATACGATATTAACACCTTTCAGTAAATTTGCTTTTGAACAAATAAGTTTCATTTAGAAAAACTCCTTCCTGCGCGTATATATAAATATTTAAAAGATATTCGTAATATTCTTCTTAGGGGCTGTTAAAAAGTTTAAAACCCCTTCAAAGCCTTTAAAGACAAGCTTTAAGCGGCTTGATAACTTGATTAAAAGCCTGTTGAAGTAAAAATGATAAAAATTGATAACTTTTTATTCACTTTCCTTCAACCTGTCATTAACATGCTCATGTGGAAATAAAAGCAAGGTTATAACCAAATTATTAACATGCAAATGAGCATATATATAAATAGGTAGAAACTAATTTGGATTAATCTTTTTCTTGATAGTTTCTATGAGAGTACGTGTACTGTCATTCTCCTCGTAATCCTTGGTGACCTTCTTGATGCCGTGGATGATAGTAGAGTGGTCTCTGCCGCCCAAAAGCTGGCCGATTACATCAAGTGAATCAGAGGTCATGGTCTTGCAGAGGTACATGGCAATCTGTCTTGGACGTGCAATCTCGCTGCTTCTGGTCTTTGAAATCATCTGGTCAACAGAGATGTGGAAATGCTCTGAAACGACCTCAATGATGAGCTGTGCAGTGATTTCCCTTGGCTTGTCCGGCGTGATGATATTGGAAAGCTCCCTCTCAGCGATATCCATAGTGATGTGAGTATGCTCGAGATTGTGGAAGGCTAAAAGTTTGTTTAAAGCCCCCTCAAGCTCACGGATGTTGGAGCTGATGTTTGAAGCAATGTAGTTTAAGATATCATCATCTATATCAAAATTGTCAGTTTCAGCTTTCTTACGGAGGATAGCCATCCTCGTCTCATAGTCAGGAGTACCGATATCAGCCATCAGTCCCCACTCGAAACGTGAGCGGATACGTTCCTCGAGAGTCTCCATCTCCTTAGGCGGCTTATCAGAGGTAAGGATAATCTGCTTGCCTTGTGTCTGCAGTGTGTTGAAGGTGTGGAAAAACTCCTCCTGAGTACTTTCCTTTCCTATGATGAACTGGATATCATCAATCATGAGCACATCTACAGTCCTGTATTTGTCACGGAACTTTGTCATGGCAGAAGAATTACCGTTACGGATAGATTCGATAACCTCGTTGGTAAACTCTTCAGAAGTAACGTAAAGCACCTTGGTATCAGGATTCTGGTCAATGATGAAATGACCTATTGAATGCATAAGATGAGTTTTGCCAAGTCCCGGACCACCATATATATATAGAGGATTGTATGCTTCACCAGGGCTTTCTGCCACTGCAAGAGAAGCAGAATGGGCAAACCTGTTATTATTACCTACGACAAAGGTGTCAAATGTATAGTTAGGGTTTAAGTTTGAGTGATCCCCCTTTACAGGAGTCTGTGGCTCAAGCTGAGGGGTATCGTTGTTTTTAAACTTAAGGCTCTGTGCCTGATCCGGTAAAATAAACTGGATATCATACTCGATACCTGTCACCTCACCTATAGCTACCTTAAGAGGAAGATAATATTTTTTGTTGATATAGCTGAGCCCCATCTGCTCAGACGGAACGAGAATATACAGTGTATTGCCGTCTATGGCGAACACCTCAAGCGGTTTTATCCACGTATTAAAGGAAACGTCTGTCAGACCATGCTCTTCCTTGACCATCTGTAGTATTTCATTCCACTTTTCCATTACTTTATCCATCAAAGTTCTCCATTATTTAACATATAAAGAGTATATTATGGGAATGTTCTCCACAATCCCATACATACTATATAGTACACTATTTTTGGCATTTAGGCAATGTAAAAAGATTTACAAAAATACTTTATTCACATTTTTTAACCACAATTATACAAAGTTACCAACATGTTATTCACATATTGTGGATAACTTTTTGATATCTTGATAACTTTCCACAATATGTTGGTCATAATATGTGGTTTATATCAAAATATAGACGGTTATCAAGAATTATTATATATATAGAAGAAACTCGTTTTCCACATTTTTATTGTGGAATGTAAATCCATAAAAAAATATATGTAGAAATTTAAAGAAAATTGAGAAAATCCTTGACACAACAGTAATTTTTGTTATAATTATACCGATGTTTTTTAACGTAAAGGAGGTGGATATATATGAAGATGACATTCCAACCTAAGAAGAGACAGAGAGCAAAAGTTCATGGATTCAGACAGAGAATGAAAACTGCTGGCGGAAGAAAAGTAATCGCAGCCAGAAGATTAAAAGGAAGAAAAAAATTATCAGCATAGGCCACAATTTTTGTGGTCTTTTCTTCATTTTTGATTGTTTTTAGAAGGACAGCTTCAAATGAAATTTTCAGATTCGTTGAAAAAAAACAAGGATTTTCAGAATGTATATAATAACGGTGTATCGTTTGCTAACAGATACCTCGTTATGTATGTTCTGAAAAATAACACAGAAAATAATCGTATAGGTATATCAGTTAGCAAAAAAGTTGGAAATAGTGTTATTAGACATCATATTACTCGTCTCGTGAGAGAGAGCTACAGACTACATGAGGACATGTTCGATAGTGGTTTGGACATCGTAGTCATCGCAAGAGTTGCAGCGCGACATGTGGGTTATAAGGAAATAGAAAGTGCTGTTTTACATCTTGGAGGTCTTCACAGGATTATTAAGAAACAAAATATTTGAATAATGAAAAAGAAGATGGAATCGTTTTGAAAAGTATCTTAATATTTTTGATTAAATTTTATAGGAAGTATATTTCCCCGATGAAATCAACGAAATGCCCATATTGTCCGACCTGCTCAGAGTATGGTCTGCAGGCTGTGCAAAAGTACGGTGCCATAAAGGGTGGTCTGCTTGCGGCATGGAGGATATTGAGATGTAATCCTTTTTCAAAGGGTGGGTATGATCCGGTTCCATAGCAGCAATGGAGGTTTTTATGTCGGACATTTTATTAACCGCATATCCAGGCTCTATTCTTGGACCAATTGCCAAGCTTCTCGGTATCCTGATGGATTGGATATACAGTGGTATATCTAATATTACAGGTGGAAGAGTTGAGAGCGTTGTACTAAGTATTGTAATTATTACGATTATAATCTACATGTGTCTGTTGCCACTGACTATAAAGCAGCAGAAGTTTTCTAAGCTATCACAGAAAATGCAGCCTGAGATGCAGGCTATCCAGGCTAAATATAAAAATAAAAAGGACCAGGCTTCAATGATGGCCATGCAGGAGGAGACACAGCTTTTATACCAGAAGTACGGTATTTCTCCGATGGGAAGCTGTGTGCAGATGCTTATACAGATGCCTATTCTGTTTGCACTGTACCGTGTGTTCTACAATATTCCTGCTTATCTGAGCGGAGTTAAGGGCTCTTTTACAGGGCTTGTTGATTCAATTCAGCAGACAAGCGGATATCAGAATACACTTGTCAGTCTGATGGAAAAGTATAATGTTGTTACATCAAGCGGTCTTAACGCTTCAAATGCGGCTTCAAAGCTTGCCGATGCAAGTGGTGATACTTTAAGCAATTATATCATTGATATCCTTTATAAGCTTCCTTCAAAGGGCTGGGATGCTCTTATGGACGGTAAGTTTTTTGATGGTATCCAGAGCGCAGTTGAGAAGACGCACGATGCGTTACTTCATTTCAACTACTTTTTGGGACTGAATATCTCAGATACACCTTGGTATATCATAAAAAGCAACTTTACGGACAAGCCTGATAAGTGGTTACTTTTTGTAATACTTGCACTGCTTATTCCTGTACTGTCATATCTGACACAGATGCTTAATATCAAGCTCATGCCACAGGCTACAAACGGCAATGATCAGGTGGCAAATCAGATGAAGATGATGAATCTCATGATGCCGCTTATGTCATTGTTTATCTGCTTCACAGTTCCTGTAGGTCTTGGTATTTACTGGATCTGCTCTGCACTTGTAAGAGGTATCCAGCAGTTCTTCGTCAACAGACATATAGAGAATCTTGATCTTGAGGCTGTTATGGCAAAGAACGAGGAAAAGGCAAAGAAGAAGAGAGAAAAAATGGGACTGTCTGAGGATTATATAAAGAAGGCAGCTCAGATTAAGACAAAGTCAATTGACAATAAGGCAAACGTATCTGTATCAGCAGGCACAGAGGAGAAGCTGGCAAAGGCCGCTGAGTACAAGGCTAATGCAAAGTCAGGCTCACTTGCTTCAAAGGCTAATATGGTTAAAGAGTTTAATGAACGCAATTCACGTAAATAGGGGGAGAAAATAGTGGAATACATTGAAGTATCTGCAAAAACAATTGACGATGCTTTGACAGAGGCATCTATTAAACTTGGAACAACAAGCGATAAGCTAGAGTATGAGGTAATTGATAAGGGAAGCAATGGTTTCCTTGGAATTGGCAGCCGTGATGCTGTCATCAAGGTTAAAAAGGCCGAGGCAAGTGTTGAGGATGAGATTCGTGAATTCCTTGACAGTGTGTTTAAGGCAATGAAGCTTGAGGTTACTATTGATATCAAAGTGGATGAGGACAACAGAAATGTTGATGTTGAGCTTAACGGACCGGAGATGGGCGTTTTAATCGGCAAGAGAGGTCAGACTCTCGATTCACTCCAGTACCTTACAAATCTTGCTATCAATAAGCAGTCTGAGAATTACTACAGAGTAAAGATTGATACTGAGGATTACAGAAAGAGAAGAAGAGAGACACTTGAGAATCTTGCCAAGAATATTTCATTTAAGGTTAAGCGTACAAAGAGACCTGTTTCTCTTGAGCCGATGAATCCTTTTGAGAGAAGAGTGATTCATTCTGCACTTCAGAATGATAGATTTGTTGAAACACACAGCGAGGGTGATGAGCCTTACAGACATGTTGTTGTGACACTTAAGAAATAATAGATATAAATCATTAAAAGGGTATCTGGTTTCAGGTATCCTTTTTGAATATATTATCTTAGAATTTTTGAGGAATTTCATATGCAAAATGATACAATAGCGGCTATTGCCACAGCTATGTCTCCGTCAGGAATCGGAATTATCAGGATAAGCGGAGATGATGCACTTTCGGTAATAGACAGGATTTATAAAAGTAAGAATAATAAAAAGAAAATAAGCGCCTGTCAGTCACATACCATTCATTATGGTTTTATATATGACGGCGATGAGAAAATAGATGAGGTTATGGTGCTTTTGATGAAGGCTCCAAATACATACACTAGGGAGGACACTGTGGAAATAGACTGTCACGGTGGTGTGTATGTTATGAAAAGAGTGCTTGAAGCGGTAATCAAAAACGGAGCAAGACCGGCAGAGCCCGGAGAGTTTACTAAAAGGGCATTTTTAAACGGCAGGATTGATTTATCTCAGGCAGAATCTGTTATAGATGTAATAAATTCAAAAAATGATTTTGCGCTCAAAAGCTCTTTAAGCCAGCTAGGCGGAGCCGTGCTTGGAAGCATCAGGCAGATAAGAGAGCAGCTTTTGCATGAGATTGCATTTATTGAGTCGGCACTTGACGACCCTGAACACATTTCTCTGGATGGTTATCCACAAAAACTACGTGCAATTGTGGATAACGAGTATGTGGAGATAGATGGTCTGTTAAAAACCTCAGATAATGGAAGGATTCTGAAGGAAGGAATAAACACAGTAATCATTGGAAAGCCAAATGCCGGAAAGTCATCGCTTTTAAATGTGCTTGTAGGAAGTGACAGGGCAATTGTCACGGATATAGCAGGAACCACGAGAGATGTGCTTGAGGAACAGATTAATATTGGTGGAATCACCTTAAATCTCGTTGATACTGCAGGCATCAGAAGCACTGAGGATGTTGTTGAAAAAATTGGTGTGAAAAAGGCAATGGAGCATGCCAATGGAGCTGATTTAATCATATATGTGGTTGATTCGTCCGTTGCACTTGATGATAATGATTATGATATTATCAATTTTATTAAGGATAAAAAGGCTGTCATTTTACTAAATAAGTCGGATCTGGCCTCTAATGTGTCTGCAGATGATATAAAAAAGCTTGTGGATAAAACTGTTATCTCGGTTTCTGCAAAGGAAAGCTTGGGAATAGATGAGCTTTCTGATACAATAAAGGATATGTTTTTTGATGGAGAGGTCTCATTCAATGATGAGATTTATATCACAAATATCAGGCATAAAAAACTATTGTCAGATGCTAAGGAAAGTCTTAAGCTTGTTATGAACAGTATTGATGATGATATGCCGGAGGATTTTTATTCGATTGATTTGATGAGTGCGTATGAGTCACTCGGACTCATAATAGGAGAATCGGTTGAGGATGATCTGATGGATGAGATATTCAGTAAATTTTGTATGGGAAAGTAGGCAGTTATGTGCAGTAAGTTTGTTGAAGAAAATTATGATGTTGTTGTAGTTGGTGCAGGACATGCGGGCTGTGAGGCAGCACTTGCGTGTGCCAGGCTTGGACTTGAGACTATTGTTTTCACGGTAAGCGTGGACAGTATAGCGCTCATGCCATGTAATCCGAATATCGGTGGAAGCTCGAAGGGGCATCTCGTCAGGGAGATTGATGCACTTGGCGGCGAGATGGGAAAAAACATTGACAAGACCTTTATCCAGTCAAAGATGCTAAATAAATCAAAGGGACCGGCTGTTCATTCTCTCCGCGCGCAGGCGGATAAAGCGGAATATAGTATGCAAATGAGAAAAACCCTTCAGAATACTGACCATCTGACCATCAGGCAGGGCGAGGTTTCGGAGATTGTTACTGATGAAAATAATAATATAGTCGGTGCAAAAACTACTTCGGGAGCTTTATATCATTGTAAGGCGATTGTGCTGTGTACCGGCACATATTTAAGAGCCAGATGCTTAACCGGCGAGATGATCACTCATACAGGTCCGAATGGACTTCTGGCAGCCAACCATCTGACTCAGTCGCTCATAGATCATGGAATTGAGATGCGCAGATTCAAAACAGGAACTCCAGCGCGTGTAGATAAAAGAAGTCTTGATTTTTCCAAGATGGAGGAGCAGTTCGGTGACGAGAGGGTAGTGCCGTTTTCATTTACAACTGATCCTGAAAGTGTGCAGATTGATCAGGTTTCATGCTGGCTTACATATACGAATAGTAAGACCCATGAGATTATAAGAAACAATCTAGACCGTTCACCGATTTATGCAGGTATCATAGAGGGAACAGGTCCTAGGTATTGTCCTTCAATAGAGGATAAGGTGGTTAAGTTTGCTGAAAAGGAAAGACATCAGATATTTATTGAGCCGGAGGGACTTAATACAAACGAGATGTATGTCGGAGGTATGTCTTCGTCTATGCCTGAGGATGTGCAGTATGAGATGTACCGCACTCTTCCGGGACTTGAAAACGTAAAGATAGTAAGAGACGCTTATGCCATAGAGTACGACTGTATCAATGCAAACCAGCTATATGCATCGCTCGAGTTTAAGAAAATACATGGTCTGTTCAGTGGTGGACAGTTCAACGGTTCGTCCGGATATGAGGAGGCAGCCTGTCAGGGACTTATCGCCGGCATTAATGCAGCAATGAAGATACTTGGCAAAAAGCCATTGATACTTGACAGGTCAGAAGCGTACATAGGTGTTTTGATTGATGATCTGGTTACTAAGAAAAATAGAGAACCTTACCGCATGATGACTTCAAGAGCGGAATATCGTCTCCTTTTAAGACAGGACAATGCAGATTTGCGTCTCACCGAGAAGGGATACGAGGTTGGTCTGATTTCAAAGGAAAGATATGACTATGTATGTAAAAAGAAAGAGCTTATTGATAAGGAAATAGAGAGAGTGTCGCATGTAAATATCGGCGCAAGGGCTGATGTACAGGAGATTCTGAAGAAATACAACAGTATAGAGCTAAGCAACGGAACCACACTTGAGGAGCTTATCAGAAGACCTGAGCTGGATTATGACAAGCTCGCTCCGATAGATCCCGACAGACCTAAGCTATCTGATGATACAAGAGAACAGATTAATATTCTTATTAAGTACGCAGGGTATATTTCAAGACAGATCAAGCAGGTCTCTCATTTTAAGAAGCTTGAGAAAAAACTGTTACCTACTGATTTTGATTATAATACTATTTCGGGTCTGAGAATTGAAGCACAGCAGAAGTTGAATGAATTTCAGCCGCTTAGTATAGGTCAGGCATCCAGAATTTCAGGTGTCACACCTGCTGATATATCGGTTTTACTTGTATTTCTGGAGCAACTAAAATACTCAAATCCTGATTTATTTTCTAGGTTAAACCCGGATAATACAAGCGCTGAGCAATAAAAATGGAGAATAAAATATGAAATATGATTTCACACATTTCACTGATGAATTATCAAAAATTAAATGTACATTAAATAATTTACAATTAGAGCAATTTGAGCTATATTATGACATGCTTGTCGAAAAAAACAAGGTTATGAACCTTACTGCCATCACTGATTTCGATGAGGTAATAGAGAAACACTTCCTCGATAGCTTATTTTTGTGCCACACATTAGATTTAAACGCGGAAAAAAGTATCATTGATGTCGGAACCGGTGCTGGATTTCCCGGTATTCCTCTTAAGATAGCTTTTCCAGAGCTTAAGATTACTTTATTAGATTCACTTAATAAGAGAGTTGGATTTTTAAATGAAGTTATTGAAGCGCTTGAGCTTAAGGATATTGAAGCAGTTCATGGCAGGGCAGAGGATTTTGCCAGGGATAAAGAGCACAGAGCAGCTTATGATATTTGTGTATCGAGAGCAGTCGCAAATCTGTCTACTCTTTCAGAATACTGTCTGCCGTTTGTGAAAATGGGAGGCTGCTTTGTGTCATATAAATCAGGTGAGTGCGAGAGAGAGGTGGCAGATGCAAAGTCGGCCATTTATCTGTTGGGAGGAAAGCTGAATAAAATAGAGCAGTTTGGCTACTCGGATAATCATCGCTCTTTTGTCATAATTGATAAGGTTATGAATACGAGCAATAAGTATCCGAGAAAAGCCGGACTGCCTTCAAAGAAACCGTTGTAAAAAACCGTTATATTTGTTGAAGAATAGTTATAGGCGGTGCCTTATTTTAGATTAAAGTATAGAATTAGTTAGTAACAATTTTTTTAATAATTGAAGCTGTCTTCTCCGGTAACTCTAACTGAGGATAAAGCTTTGCATTTGCAATATGGATGATGTCGCATTTACTGTTTAGCTTATGGTAATTGTTGATAACATCCATATTATTTTTTATTCCTGTTGATGCTATAATTGATACATCCTTGTCCAGGTTCTTGAGAGCGGGCGCGATATTAGTATTGATGTAGTTTGATAAAATGCTTGAGTAAAGATATTTGCCGCGGCTTTGCCCTTTATGTGCGGACTCATAGTATGCATCCTTCATATTATCTGATATGAGCTGGCCTCTTGAAATAAATTTATTTCTGAAGAGTAAATCTACCTTGATAGGGCTCATAAGCTTATTGTATATAAATGTACCTATGATTGGCAGATTAATTATGTTCTGCTTAAATTTGGTGCTCTTGTCAGGTATGCATTTAAGCTGTTGCAATGATACAGGGTTTATAAGTATGATTTTATTAAATAAATCCTTTGACAGAGCATTTGCCATGATTACAGGAGCTGTTGAAAGATTGGTTGCAGCTACGTTAACAGGCTTTCCGATTACGTCATTTACAAAGGCTGTGATAATCTGTACATACATGTAGCTTGTATATTGGATGGAAGGCTTGTCCGAGCGGCCACATCCAAGCAAATCAATAGTGTATACGGTATTGTTCTTTGCAAGCTTTTTAGCTACCTTTGCCCATTCTTCACCGGATGCTCCGGAGTCGGTGTCGTGTATTAAAAGTATTGGCTCACCGGTGCCGGTTTTTGTATAAAAGATATTTCCTTCTTTCCATTTGTAGTAGTGGCCATTGTCTACTTTGAGTGCATTTTTCCTTTCGGCATTAGAGTCTACAACTCTGTTGTATATATGCATTCCGGCAATCACTGCAGATGTGAGAAAAAGCAGATTTTTTGTACTTTTTTTCATATTATAACCTCCTTGTTTTTATCTGAAAAATTTGATATATTGATTTTGTATTCTTATAACTATATTATAACAAAAAAGAAGTTTTATACAATTATTTTTTATAATTGCTTTTAAATATAGTAAAAATGATATATAATTATCCTGTAGATAAATTAATTATACAAACAAATGTTCGATAATTATGGTTAAACAATATTTAGAGAAAACAAGAGATGAATTTTATGACAGCAAGTATGCGCTTATAGAAAAACTTACTGCCGCTGAGAATCATTTTAAAGAAAATATCAAGATTATACAGATGCTTGAGGGAAAATCCGATGAAAGCTTTGAGGCTTTTACCCCTCGTGAAATCAATTCATATAATAAGAGCAAAGCTAAGGAACTTAAGGAAGAGCAGAAGTTGATTGAGCCTCAGATAAAGTCTTTACACAAACAGATTTCTGATATTGATTACAAGATTGATGAAATCAACAATGTTATCAGAGTGTATAATTCTGATGAGACAACTAATGAAGTAGAAATTTCAGAGGCCATATATGATGTTATCAACGAAGAGGATAGTGATGCTTTTAAGAGGGTGATTTTACAGACTGTGGAGAGTGAGAGACAGCGTATCGCCCGTGATTTGCACGATTCTACTGTACAGAGTCTGACATCACTCACTCACAAGACAGAGCTTTGTCTTAAACTTATGGATGTTGACCCTATCAGGTGCCGGCTTGAGCTTACGTCTCAGGGAAAGATACTGAAGGATATTATCAATGAGCTTCGAAATATGATTTATAATTTAAGACCTATGTCATTTGATGATATTGGATTTAATATTACTGTTGAGCGTGCTCTTGATAAGCTTCGCAATTCAAATAATATAAGATGCAATTTCAAGACATCCGGTGATGAGTACATGGTAGACAGTCTTGTGTCACTAACCTTACTCAGGGTCATTCAGGAGGCTTGCAGTAATTCTATCAAGCATGGTCATGCCAAAGAAATTAATGTTTCATTAAAGTATGAACCAAAATCACTTACTTTGACAATAAAGGATGATGGAGATGGTTTTGATACATCTGCTATTCCTGAGTTTACCAGAGATGATAATTCAGGCTTTGGATTATCTATGATGAAGGAAAGAATTTATCTTCTTTCCGGTAAAATATCTATTTCATCAAGACCCGGTGATGGGTGCATAGTTAAGGTAATTATACCTGTAAATAAGGAGGATTAAATTATGGCTATTAATATTATGATTACAGATGATCATTCTATGATCAGAGAAGGACTAAAAAATCTGCTGGAGCTTGACGGTGATATAAAGGTTATTGCTGAGGCAGAGAATGGTGAGGAGTGCCTTGATAAATTAAAGACCTTCAAACCAGATGTATTACTTTTGGATATCAATATGCCAAAGATGAATGGTCTTGAGGTATTAAAAGCATTAAAGGACAGAAAGTCTAAGGTAAAGGTACTTGTTCTTACTGCTCACAATGAGACAGAATATCTTATGAAGGCTGTAGATATCGGAATCAACGGATATGTACTGAAGGAATCTGAGTCTGCTGAGCTTAAAAAGGCTATTTTCACTATTGCTGATGGTGAGACTTATATCCAACCTAGTCTTATTCCTGCTCTCAATTCTAAGATGATTCAGAAGAATGAGGATGAGCTTAAGATAGATGCCCTTACTAAGAGAGAGATGGAAGTACTTAAAGAAATGTCTGTTGGTAAGTTTAACAGAGATATTGCTAAGGAAATGAAGATTAGTGAGAGAACTGTTAAGAATCATATTTCAAGTATTTTCAAAAAGCTTGAGGTTACTGATCGTACACAGGCTGCGGTATTTGCAATTCGTAACAACATTATTCAGATTATGTAATATACGATTTATATTTTATTGGAAATTTATTAGAGGAATGTTTCACGTGAAACATTCCTTTTTGATTATTTGATATAGTTTATTGACAGTAGTACGGAATCAGTCATGCATATACATTCCGCACTCGTTTTACTCCGCAACTAAGAGTATGTAAGAAATCACATATAGGTTGAGACAATAGTACGCAACCGTCCATATTCGCCATCGTGGCTCAGTATGGACTCGCTCGTACATCCGTGTACGAGCGTTGCTATGCATAGAAGTGATTTCAAACATACTCTAAGTTGCTGCGTAGAATCGTTTGGAATGTATATGTATGCCGGATTCCTTAAATTATGGATGCACTATGATATATATGGTATTATAGTGTTAAATTTATGATTATATGATCTGAATATATACATACTTTAATATTTATTAATTCAACATCAAATAATAAATATTAAAGTATATAGCAAAATGTTTCACGTGAAACATCTATTTATTTATATAATATATGATTTAATTTATAGGGATATTTTAGTTTAATAACAGTAGCTCCGAATGCGACATAAATATACATTCCGCACTTATTTTACTCCGCAACTAAGAGTATGTAAGAAATCATATATAGGTTGAGACAGTAGTACGCCACCTTCCATATTCGCAATCGTGGCTCAGTATGGACTCGCTTGTACATCTGTGTACGAGCGCTGCTATGTATAGAAGTGATTTTAAACATACTCTAAGTTGCTATGTATAGAAATAATTTCAAACATACTCTAAGTCACTGCATAGACTCGTTTGAAATTTATATGTATGTTGCATTCCTTAGATTGTGGATATGCTTAAATGTCATATAGTATAGTACTTATAAAATAAATAATATGTGAATTTATATTGTATAGGTTAATATTTTACGTTTTAAATTATATGATGGTGTATAATCAATTATTATGTAATTTGATTGTAGAGAATTAAATAAAACATTAATTGATAAGTATAAGTATTAAATGATAAAATGGGAATGTTTCACGTGAAACATTTAAGTGATAAAATGAGTAAATACGAGAAAACTACATTTTGATAATTAGACTGACTAAAAATTTTAAATATGGGATATAGAAGGTGACAGAACTTTTTCAATTGAAGATAGTATATTAAATGATTCGGAGAAAATGAAAGTGAAGATGGCAGTATTATTTTTGCGTATGACACAAGAAAAAGAGAGAATGTAAAAAAATAATGTGCATACATAGTGGAATTTTATAGCATTATACAGTTAAGAGTGATATAATAATTTGAGTATGGAAGATTTCAATTTAAAAATATGATGATTCGGCAGAAATTTTAAGTAAATTGCGAAAGGATTTATAATGGGAAGAATTATAGCAGTTGCAAATCAAAAGGGTGGGGTTGGAAAGACCACTACTTCTATCAATTTGGCAGCATGCCTGGCTGAAAAAAAGAAAAAGGTGCTGGCAATTGATTTGGACCCGCAGGGGAATATGACAAGCGGCCTTGGTGTAAATAAGGACGAAGTGGAGAATACGGTATACAATCTCATGCTTGATGAGTGTTCAATTTCAGAGAGTATTGAAAATACGGTGATGGACAATTTATATGTTATTCCATCTAATGTAAATCTGGCCGGAGCAGAGATTGAGCTTTTGGGCATAAATGATAAGGAATATATATTAAAGAGTGCAGTTGATTACATAAAAGATGACTATGATTTTATTATTATAGATTGTCCTCCTTCACTTAACATGCTGACAGTCAATGCAATGACTACTGCAGATACAGTTCTTGTTCCTATTCAGTGTGAATATTATGCCTTGGAGGGACTTAGTCAGCTGATTCATACAATCAATCTGGTGCAGGAGAGACTTAATCCGGAGCTACAGATTGAGGGAGTTGTTTTCACCATGTATGATGTCAGGACAAATCTGTCAAATCAGGTTGTAGAGACGGTAAAAGAAAATCTGGATACAAAGATTTACAATACAATGATTCCAAGAAATATCAGATTAGCAGAGGCACCATCATATGGTATTCCGATAAATATGTATGACAGTAAATCGGCCGGAGCAGAAAGCTACAGAAATCTGGCAAAGGAAATAATAGCAAGAAAGGATATTTAAGAAAGTATGGCGGCAAAAAAAGGATTGGGTAAGGGACTTGATTCATTAATTACAGACAAGGTATCAAAGCCGGTAAAACCAAAGAGCAATCATGCAGCGGATGCTGTAATGATAGATATTAATAAAGTAGAGCCTAACAGAGAACAGCCTAGAAAGAAATTTGATGAGGATGCACTTATAGAGTTATCAGAATCGATAAAACAGTTTGGCATTTTACAGCCTTTACTTTGCCAGGAAAGGGATGATTACTATGAAATCGTCGCAGGTGAGCGAAGATGGAGAGCAGCAAAGCTGGCAGGTCTAAAGGAAGTCCCTGTCATAATCAAAAAATTGACCAATCAGCAGATTATGGAAATCTCCCTTATAGAAAATATTCAGAGAGAGGATTTGAATCCAATTGAGGAGGCTTTGGCATACAAGCGTCTGCTTGAGGAATTTAAACTGAAGCAGGATGAGGTGGCAGAGAGAGTATCAAAGAGCAGAACAGCAGTTACCAATTCAATGCGTTTACTCAAGCTCGATGAAAAGGTACAGCAGATGGTGATCGATGAAATGCTCACTACAGGCCATGCAAGAGCATTACTTGGAATAGAAGATAAGAATCAGCAGTATGTGGTAGCACAGCAGATTTTCGACCAAAAGCTAAGTGTCAGGGATACAGAGAAGCTTGTTAAATCATTACAGAAGAACAAGAAAAAGGCAAAGTCTGAAAAACAGGTTAATCCTCAGATGGAAGCAATCTACAAGGATCTTGAGGAAAAGCTTAAAAAGAATATGGGAACAAAGGTTCTAATTAACAGGAAAAATGAAAATTCCGGAAAGATAGAAATAGAATATTATTCTCATGATGAGCTGGATAGAATAGTAAACATGCTCAATTCAGTCCAAAATCAATAGAATAATTAGATAGTATTTAGATTTTGTATATTTAATGAAAAGAAATAATAAAATCATACAGAAAATGAGACAAAGAGACTATTTAAATTTTATGCAAAATGTACGACAATATAGATAGGAGTAAAAAATGATTTCTGAATATTTAGGATTCGATTCCGACTACATTATATTAGGATTGGCGGGAGTGGTAATTATTCTGCTCATCCTCATAATTATAAATATGGTGCAGACCGGTAAGCTCAAAAAAAGATACAAAGTGTTTATGAGTGGAAAAACTGCAAAGTCATTGGAGGACACAATTATCAAGAGACTTGACGAGGTAGATGAACTTGTTGCAGCAAACTCATCAATCAAAAAGAATATAGAAGAATTATTTGATAATATGAAGTGTTCATACCAGAAGGTAGGACTTGTGAAGTATGATGCATTCAATGAGATGGGCGGAAAGCTAAGCTTTTCACTTGCCATGTTAAATGGAAAGGATGATGGCTTTGTACTCAATGCCGTTCACAGTCGTGAGGGCTGCTATACATACATCAAGGAGATTGTTGGCGGAAATTCCATTATTGTTTTAGCAGATGAAGAGCAGGAAGCGTTGAATATGGCCAAGGAGGCAAATATGCCTGCAGAAAAATAACAATGAAGTCCGAATTCTATTGTAGACCCGGCTATTTTCGACAAATACGTGGAAAAAGTGCGCAGACTGATGGAAAGTCATATATATCATGATGGAAAATCCTTAAAGGAATTTGAAATAATCGCAAATGATATTGTCCATGATATAAATGATATGCCATATGACGTGATTGTTGATATAAAAGAGCGTAATTCGGACTTATATGAGCACACAGTCATGGTGACACTTTTATCAGTGCTTGTTGCAAGAAAGCTAAAGCTTGACGAAAAGCGAAAGTATAACATAGCGGTGGGATGTTTATTACATGACATCGGGCTGCGTTTTATTGTCACATGATATAAAAACAGGGATTTTTCCAATGCAGATCCTGCGGAGCTTTTTGAGTATAAAAAGCATACCATTTTAGGATATTCGGCATTGGATGAGGAAAGCTGGATAGCGCCAATATCAATGAAGATGATTTTATCACATCATGAAAATATAGCAGGCACAGGTTTTCCTATGAAGCAAAAGAATAAAGAACTGGAATGCAGAATAATTCAGGCATGTGATGCGTTTGATTCGCTGATAAGCGGTATGGAGTGTAAGCGCATTTGTGTGCAGGAAGCCATAAATCAGATAAAGGAAAATGATGGCGGCAGATATGATAACAAAATTATTAAGTGCCTGTTATCATCAGTAGCCAGATATCCTGTCGGTACAACAGTAAAGACCAATGCGGAAGAAGAGGGAGTAGTAGTTTCCCAGACAGTAGATTCGGAGAATCCTATTATCATGATTTTGGGGAATGAAAATAATGGCAAATTGATGCTTCACAACAGATTGAATCTCATGCTTGATAAAAACATTTCAATTCTTCAGGTAATTTAAAGAAAAGAGAAATAAGTAATGCACCAATTCCTCAGAGCAATAGGATTTTCAGATATAACAAAGAAACAGTTAAACGAGGTAATTAACAATATAATAGATAAGCCGGAAAAACTAAAGGTAACAAAGGATTCCGAGGGCAATGAATTTGCTGAGCTGTCATGTGATGTGGCACCAAATATGGGAATTACAGTCAGAGGAATATACAATGACGATGATAGTTTTGATATAGATTACTACTATCCGTATTTCATGGGAAGCGAAAAGACTACAAATGAGATTATAGATATCGAAAAGCACTCAGAGAAGGAATCATATGCAGGCGTATGTGATGACCCTAATCTCGGCGTAACACTTATATTTTATCTGCAGAATGTGTGTGACTATCTGTCAGAGAAGGCACACATAAACAGAGAGGTAAGGGCAAAGGGAGCAGTGCTCTCAGGACTATCAGTTGATGGCTGTATTTTGCTTCCAATGAAACAAAAAAAGGCTAAAACATTAAATACAGTTGATTCAGACAAAAAAGATAGAAAGCAGCTGATTGCAGAGGCCAGGGATGGCGATGAGGGCGCTATGGAAAGCCTCACAATGGAAGATATAGATTTATACTCATCCATTACGAGAAGAATCCAAAACGAGGATATTCTTTCAATCGTAACAACATATTTCATGCCATATGGCATCGAAAGTGACCAGTACAGCGTGCTGGGAGATATTATTGAGTTAACAGAAGAAAAAAATATCATTACAAATGAAAAAATATATTGCATAAAAGTGTCATGTAATGATATAATATTTAGCGTGTGTATAAACAAAAATGACCTCATCGGTGAGCCGATGGTTGGCAGACGTTTCAAAGGAAACATTTGGATGCAGGGTAGTATTTGTTTGTAATATACATTTGTTCTCGTAGTTAAATGGATATAACAAGCGCCTCCTAAGGGTCAGGTGGAGCAATCCCCTTTTGGAAGCGATTTATGAAATAAATTTGAAAATTGCTCCATTACAATTAAATACGTCTCAGTACCTCAGTAGGATAGAGGGTTCGCCTCCTAAGCGAAACGTCGCAGGTTCGATTCCTGTCTGGGACGCCAGCAAACAACGCTGAAAGCCTTGATTTATCGAGGTTTTCAGCTTCTTTTGTTTTTGGCTTATAACCTGTCAGATAAGAACATATTCAATTTATATTTTGCAATTTCTTTTGATTTTCAGAATTTGTAATTCGATATTTTTATGACTGTTTGAGTAGAAGAGTTTGCTAACACTTTTTTTATTTTGAAAAAATATCAGCAGATTTTTGAAGATTTGCTAACACTTTTGAAAAATTACTTTGAAGCTGATTGTTTCAAAAGCATTGCTTTCATCTCCGGCGTAAGTGATTTTAAAAGATGTAAAAGCTCCATATCACTGTCTGATAAGCCGTTGTTTTCTGGCTGAACTTCCTCATTTTGTGGTTGCATTTCTGAATCATGGTTTAGAGTGGAATAAAATTGTTCGTCCATCTTTTGAGCATTGTAACGTCTATCTTCGTCTATGATTTCTGAATAAACGTCTGTAACCATTTCTGCTTCTGCATGACCTGTATCGCCTTGTACCGATTTCACATCGCCGTTGGTCATTTTCAATTTGTATCCTGTGGATAAATGACGCAGACTGTGGAAAACAACTTTTTCATAGCCATTTTGTTCGCATAACTTTTGAAATCTGTCTCTCACAATTCTACTTTCAACGGGATTTCCATTTTCCAAAGCTATAACAAGGTTGTAATTGTTATAAGCGTCTCCTAGAAATTCCTGTAATTCCTTTTGGTCTTTTTGATATTGCACCAGCAATTCTGCAACTGTCTTTGGCAACCATACGGTACGATTACTTGTTTCTGTCTTTGGTGTCTTTAATACAAGCCTTGTTGTGCAATGTGGCTTTTGTGTCGGAAAAATCTTGATAATATCTTTTTCCTTTAATTTCTGCATAGCTTGTGCATTTACTCTGGAAAGCTCTTTGTTGATGATTACCCTTGCGTTATTCGTTGCAATGGATTGTTCATCAATAACTACATCTTCCCATGTAAGACCTGTAATTTCTCCAATACGCATTGAGCAGGAAAACGCCAAATGCATACAGATGGTTAATAAATCGTCGTCTGACTGCTGAATTGCTTCACGGAATGTATCTACACTCCATACTTTTCTTTTTACCTTAGGAACTTTAGGAAGCGTTGCTAATGAAGCAGGGTTACGCTTGTTGGTATCAATATATTCCCAACGGATTGCTTGATTTAATGCACAGCGTATAATGTCGTGTATTTTCTTGATATTGGCAGGTTGTACGCAACGTCCAGTAGCTTTTCTGTTAGCTCTGGGTACTTCTGGAACACTCAATAAATCGTTGTAGTAGGCAGATAATTTCTTTGTGGTAATCTCATTTAACTTCCAATCCCCGATAAGTGGATTGATGTAATTTTCGATAGTACCGACTTTGCTACTAAATGTACTAGGCGACCATTTTGACGTACCATAGAGATTGACAAATATTTTTAAAAAGTCACAAAGCGTAATATCTTCATCGGTACTATCAAGTTCTTTTTTCGATTCATCAATCTGGCGTGCAAACTGTTCCTCTAAGGGAACAATCACATAACCATATTTTTCTTGATAATACTCAACAAATGCTTTTCTCTGCTTTGCTTCTTTCTTTGTCTCTAACGTATCCCATTTCTGTTTACGTTCTCCTGCATTGTCTAAATACCAGTAAATAACGGAAAATGTTGATTTTCTTTTTTTGATTGAAGCCATAATATATTCTCTCCTTAACAGTTAATTTTGATTTAACCATTTATCGAAAGAATCTTTAGATACCCGTATGGCTCTACCAGCACGAACATAAGCGAACTGTCCACTTTTAACCAATGCGTAAGCCACTTTTTTACTCACACATAATTGTTCTGCAATTTCCTCTACTGTATATGTCTTTTTCTCCTTTTTAGGAGTTTCTGTATTTGATGTATCACTTATCACGAGTAATAATAACTCCTTTCCGTGTGATAACAGCAAAATACATACGTTTAACAAGGTCATTATAGCATATCAATAACTCTTGCGGATATGTTTTTTGCCGTTGCTAACACTTTTGCTAATACTTTTTATATGCAGACAAATGGCTTTGGCAAGCTCCACTGGTATCTCAACCATTCCCATTCCTGTGGGCTGAACCGTGTCATACGGGTGTATCATTATCCTGTGTTGCAGGTCATGGCAGAACGACTTTTCCAACGGTCGCTCCCAGATCATTGCATGAATCGCTATCTCCCGATTGGAAAAGTCACGGCGTACAATCTCTGATGGCTCACTGCAAGCACAAACGTATCTGTCTGCATTATTCAGTTGTCAAAGAACTATTAGGCTCTTGTCAGCCTGTATCAATCTGTTTTTGGTAAACAGACTGATACAGAATGGCAAGCTAAGAAGTAAGCGGAACAGGAAAGAGGGAAGTGTTTATATGAAGCGTTCCGCAGATATTACCTATTCGATTTTTATGTCAAATTCCAATATCATTTTCATAATGGCTTCTCTGATACGACCTTTTAACTCCATATCCACAGCGATATATACATTTCCGTATTCATCATACAATGGGCGAATACAGCTTTTTGATATATACGGGTCATAGAAATCTAAGATTTTATCAATGGAAATTTTGTCGCCGTCCATAGCCGATGAAATCACATAAAATGATGGCTTCTTATACGAACGTTTTTGTTTCAAATACTAATGTTCCTCCTCTAATGACTTTTTCATTTGTTTTAATGCATAGTGTCGGTTTTGAAATACACCACTTCGGGATATATTCTGCAATTTTGCAATTTCCGTATCACTCATATCCAAGAAATAGTACATAAGTACATTTTCACGGTAACGGTCAGATAATTGTTTAATGACTTTTGCCAGCTCATCGTCATATACATAAATGTCATGTCCACATATATTGAAAGTCGTGTAATCCGTTTTATATGTATCCCATATAGCAACTTTATCTATGATAATGTCGGGAAGCTCACAAAAGGGGATAGCTTCTGCTTGATTTTTTTTCAACTCTTTGTAGTAATCTTTTACAACTCCGAAAACCGTTTTTTTTAAACAACTATCAAAACGACACATTACAGTTTTTTGGAAGTCAGATGGTTTCACGTTCTCACCTCCTCCCTGTGCTGTTTTGTATCTATCCCTCTTTCCACTCCATATAAGAAAAAAACAGGGCAGTTGCTAAGTGATTTGAAAAAAATAATCGCTATTTTAGATAAAATTTATACTTGCCCTCACTATATAGCCGACGAGAAAGGCAAAAATTGTTCAATTCGATAAAAAACGACAAAAAAAGACCTGCACACTTAATGTACAGGTTAAGGAAATGATGATTTCTAATAAATTAGTATTTAATTTTTGTTGCCATCGTATAAACGTATTCTTCTGGTGTAGGGCGTTTCTTTCCGAAATAACTTGAAAATTCAGCTTGCACATCTGGGTCATCGCTGTAATACATTTCATCAATAGTTGACTGAATACGTTCTTTTACTTCTGACACGGAAACACCCTGTTGATGTGCAATCGCTTTAAACACTTGTTTTGTATCACGTTTTTTGATACCCAACATCTTAACCACAACCTTTCTGAATAAATTTATTTCCATTTGATAATATCACAAAAGTATGAAAGAAAATACTAAGGAAAACTTAGTATTACAGATTAAAAATTTGTAATTATTTATTTATAGTAAATTCATAACACTCTGGAAATGATGTTTTTGAAATTAAAATCTCTGCTTTTGCCATTGTAATATCTTTAACTATAGCACAAGGCAAATTATTTATTTGCTGATAGAGAACACCTGTTGATATTTGTAATGCAAATATTTTTTTTGTTTCTGCTAAAAATTTTAATTTTTCATCGGGTAATTTTGTAATATACACAGTTCCATTCCCATAATCATCATCGTCATCATCTTCCTCTAATTCACATCCATTTTCAAGCCATGTTTTAAAATCAAACCAGTTATCTGGTTCAGAATCTCCAAGTTCTGCAACATCTAAAAATCCGCATAAAACGGCTTCTTTTTCAGCTTTTATGATAAGCTCCCTATCGCCATTATCATTACCTATACTTATGTATGATGGTGCATATTGAGCAAACTCATTACATTCATAGCTCTCAACAATACGTTGTGTACCATACAATACGCAAAGATTTAATTCTATTCCGTTAGTACATTCCAAAAATTCTTTATAAACTTTCGGCAATACGCCGTTTATATTACTTTCTACAAATTTGATTTCTTCTTTTGTTGCGGGATTATTTTTAGATATATATTCTAACTTTTCTAAGTTCATAAAAACCTCCATATAAAAATTTAAAATTCTATTTTTCCTATTTTTTTGATTTCTATGTCAGAACAATAAAACTCAATTTCATCATTTTCATAGTCGCCAACTTCATATTTTGAATTACTTTCATATCCCATTACTGACATATCTTTGATATAAAATCCAGAAATTTTTCCATCGCCTTTAAAGCGAAAAGAATTTACATTTTTAAATTCCATTAAAATTTTATAAGAAGTAGAACTTACCATTTCCAATGTAAGATACTTGTATTTTTCAAAGGTAATATCGTCAATCACGGTTTCCCAATTTAAGGAAATTATTTCATTGAACATTTTGAAATCTGAAATGTTAAAATTAGGAAATAAAGATTGGATTGTTAATAAATTCAATATAATCACTCCCATATAATTTTATATTTGTATCTCTCTTAGTTCATACTATATCACAACAAAATGCAGAATAGTATAGATAAAACAACAAATTACCATACTATTCTGCTGTAATATTTATTCTACAATCTTCCAGTTATCGTCCTTATGTAACACAAGCTCATACTGTGAGATTTGCGTCATTTTTGACTTGTTATCCAGATATTTCACAGACACACTGACATTAAGATTATCGCCATCTTTGGTAAAGACAGGATTTACCAGTTCTGAAAATACATAATCGCCGGATACAGGAGCAAGCACGCCGTCTTTGACATAATAGGCAAGTTCTTTTTCCGTAGCTGTCGGATAGAGTTTAAAGAATGTTTCCAAGAAAGCGGTAGCGTCCTTGACTGTGT
>UMHS01004368.1_pt1 | contig 31448 bp, 20 predicted proteins | sample 1965611 | NCBI WGS metagenome assembly UMHS01 (sample SAMEA4836106, study PRJEB28245) | human gut metagenome | biome: gut microbiome; material: fecal sample | place: Denmark | collected 2008
CAGCTACTGGTAACGGCGACTCCCCTTTTACCGGAGCTTTCAAACCCGAAAACTGTACACTCAAAGTTCCTTTTACGTCGATCTCGGTTTATAAAGAATCTAGCATTTATGGGATCATGAACACAATCGTTCCTTTGGCGAATATCACAGCCGACAATGAGGAAGTTTCACCGGAGACTACCGATCTATTAGCGACAGCTAAAAAGATAACCATATCGGGGTCAACACCTGATGCTCTGGAAATACAAGCGTTATTTGCTTCGAACGAAAAAGTCACATCTATCGATATGACCGGAGTTATCGAATATTTCGAAGTCCCCGTTGCAGCAAATCCCAACTGCTTGGTCTATGCACCGGCTTCTGCCCAAGTCGAAAATAACAACGTAGTTATTAATGGGACCGCTAAAAAAATCGTGTTGACCGATGCAATGCCTTTCGAAGCCCCCACTGCATTTCATGCCGATGCCATCAGTTATACCCGCACGATCGAAGAAAGTCTGACGACAAATGCACAAGAGACAACCGGCTGGCGAGGGATTGTTTTACCCATCGATGTTTCGACAATCCAAGCTCGAAATAAAGCGGGAGAACAAGTAGAACTCAGTGCTTATAATGCAGAAGGTGAATACGATACTTCCAAGAATCCGTTCTGGCTCAGAGAACTTACAACCGAAGGTTTTGCAGCTACACAAACATTCTCTGCCAATACTCCGTATATCATTTGTTTCCCGAATTCTTCCGAGTTAGACGAACACATCAACATCATCGGAGACGTTACATTCAGTGCTTCTAATGCCGAGATTACAGCAACTCCGGTATTTAATGCCGTCGAAGGAAAAGATTTTGACATGATAGCAACTTTGCAAACCGTATCGGCTACCGAGGGAATATATGCAATCAATAATACCGGAAGTTCATTTGTTAACAACAGCCGCGATATCGCTCCTTTTGAATGTTATGTTATATGTAAACAAGGGAGTACGGATGCTCCCGATTCCTTCGATTTACCGGCCAAACTGCCTACTGCAATCGACAACGAAACCGTAACCGGTTCAAAAATCTACACCGCCGACGGGAATCTGGTTATCATCTCGAATGAACCCACCGAAATAGCAGTGTACAACATAACCGGACAAATGGTTCTCATGCAAAAAGTAGAAGCCGGAAAAACCATTGTTAACGACATTCCTTACGGAGTTTATATCGTAAACGGCCAAAAGATCATTTTATAATCAATTCTCCAATTTAGATTTTTGTTTTCACAGCGAATTGCTCGGAGCCACATGGCTCTGAGCAATTTTTTTGTATTGAGATTCTGTACTTCACTTCCTATTTGCTTATATCATTTCTTTTACCCCCTTCGTCACTACGTAACACCTCCCCTATTTGAGGTAGAGTATTTCCACTTCTCCTATGTATTGTATAATGATATATTTTCTTCCCAACCGCGGGAAGGACAAACGACTCAGCAGAAATTTAGTGGGAATAGACCTAAATTTTAATGAATTAAATGGATTGTATTTCTCCTTCTCCCCCCGCTTCGATTCTTCATCGAAGATAGAGGATTGGAAAGATTCCATAAATTTTTTGACTGTAAGGATTAATCCTTTTACTCCGAGAGGACTTCCCCAAACACCCCGTAATGCTACGGAACAAGACAGGAGAAAAGAGCTGTGGGACTCACCATGTTCAAACAAAACCTCGCCCTATTTCTTCCGCCGGCAAGTGCCCTCTCGACCCTATTAAAAGCGTTTTTCCTTAGCGGGTGTACCTTATTACCTTTTCTTACTCCCTCTCCTCCAACCTATATGAACTTCACTATATTGCTCCGCGACACAGCAGAGGAGACTTTAATCCTCTCGCTTACGACACAAAAAAAGAGGGAGCAGCATACAGCCGCCCCCACTTCATAAACACACTATCTATTCCACCTATTAGAATACAGCAACTTTTGTACGATTAACAATATAAATACCTTTGGGTACTTCTACCGTATGACGACCGCTCGACAACATTTGCGAGGAAACGATTCTTCCATCTACACTATACACAGTCACCTGCATATCTTTTTGCAAATCTACATTGATACAACCATTGGCTCCGTAAACTTTCACATCATCGGTTACCACCTCCGAAACAGCACCAGTCGAAGAGCTGGGGATCAAGACCAAATTGTCATACAAATACGATAAGTCGGACTTCATCAAACGAAGATACATGGTTCTGACAGATTTAGCCTCATCGGTAATCATAGCCGGATCAATTTTCAATTCTACGTCCAACCACTCGCCCGGAGTATAATCGCCGATACCAGCGCCTTCTTGTCCGGTACTTGCATCAACCGTATAACCGAACTTGATGTGTGAGCCACCATCGGTACGAACACCCATCTCAATAGGACACCACTCGAAGCCACTTTCCAAAAAGCAGACTTGCAACTTGATTCCAGAATAATCATTCCACGTTTTACCAGCAGGAAGAGCCTCTGTAAACGTAACGGGAGAACATTCGCCTCCATTCACCTTTAAAGCCTTCGATGACGTATTGATACCGGTCGTGTAAGGATTCTCGGCCACTTCGCAAGACCCCGACCACGGCATTCCACAACGAGGAGTCGTACCTAAATCCATAGTCTCGAAAGTAAAGATAGTATTGGGATCGGCAACTTGTTCTTTCTCGATTAAACGAATATTATCAATGGCATAATTGAACGCTTGACGCCCCACCTTAATCAACAAACTTGTACTAGCATGATTACCGTCCAAATAAGTAGCCAAAATTGTTTCATCAAAATTGAAATCGAGCGACATCCAAGTATTATACGTAGCGTCTCCCCATGAATTCTGAGCTACTTGAAAAGTTTTCTCTTGGGTATCATTATCAACCAATCCTAATTCATTACCAACCCATGTGATATTTTCCGACCCTTCCAACACAGCAAGTTGTAAACGAACACCTGTATAATCGGCCAATGTCTTTCCTTCCGGCAAGTTCAATGGAATAGCCACATTGGCAAATTCGGTACTGACTACTTTCAACACTTTTGTCGACGAGTTATCGCTCGAAGAACAAGGATTGTCTATTAACTCGGCTGTACCGCCCCATGCAGCATTCGCACCATTCAACCCAGACTCAAAATCGTTTACCATATAGGTTTGAGCCTGCATACCTACTGCTATACAAGCAGCACACAAAAGAGATAATGTTTTTTTCATGTTATCTACTATTTAAGTTAAACATTTTTATATCCATAGAATTACAGTTCTATTTCATAGGTAAAATTAAAATAAACATTCGACGTAACAGAATTATAAAAGAGAAAAGTGTGGTACTCTTTTATCTAAGACTAATACTATATTATCATTTTTAACAATTATATTTATTACAAGATAACAAGCTGTTAATTAACGACAATTTTTATATGTTCCACCATATAAAATCCCGGTAAAAGAGTTAAATAAACAGGCGAATTTGGCAATACCGATACTTTATGTACCAATACTCCCGATAGATTCCACACACTTACTTCACAAGGCTTTTCACTCTTCAATATAATCTCCCTACCCATACAGGAGACTTTCAATCCGCTTCCCGATATATCCGCACGTTCTTCGATTCCAGATTCATTTCCGGCAGTAACCGTATATTTTTCCAAAACAGACATCTGCGGACGATCCACGGTATAATTATTAGAAGGCTGTACAGCCAATTTATAATCACCCCAACGAGGACCTGCCGACCAATAGGTTCCCGGCACACCGTTATCCCGCAAATAGATCAACAGATTTTCCAGTGTCTCCAACCAACGAGGATCATCGTCGGGAACTCCATATTCACCCAACAACCCTCGCTTATTATATCGTTTCAACCACTCCACGAAATACTTTGCACGCTCAACACCCGTATTAGCTGTAATACCATCGGCATCATAAGAATTTAAATATTGACCGGAATAATCCTTATCAAAATAAAGATGTGCCTGAAATATGAGATTATCCGACGGATCTACCAATGTCCTAAGATTATCGCTATACTCGACCCAAAAACGTGCAGAACTGAATGAATCGCCGCATACGATAATAGGAGTTTCCGTATCTACTTCTCGAATAGCATCGATAACTACCTGAGCTATATTCACCCAGGGAGCCGAAGGATGCATAGAATAAGGCTCGTTCATAATATCGTATCCCCAAATATTATTATAATCCTTGAACTCCTGCGCCAATTTTCTCCACACATCGGCCAAATGTTCGGCAGTAAGGTTGGACGACTCCCCTATTAACGTATAGGTTTTCCCACCATCGAACGAATAACGAGCAAAGTTATGTAGATCGAGAATTACAGGCATACCTCTATCCTCGGCAGCCTGAACAAAAGTTTTCATTTTAGACAACTCCGTTGCATCCAAAGGTCCGTTCATTACACGTTGGATACGTTCCCAACGAAATGGAAAACGGATAAGGTTCAATCCCTTCCCCTTAAAATAATCGAGGTCCTTATACGTTGGATACCCATAATGAGTACCATCTACCCCGGGATAAATACCGCCGAACTCTGCCCCCGATAAATTCACTCCAAAATAATTTTGAGTTCCGTCCCCTACATACTCTGCCTTTTCAATCAGCTCGATATTGTCTATAATATAGATAAATTTCTGACGCCCTACTTTCATCAATAAGCTCAACTCATCTGTATGTTCACCGGCAAGCCAAGCCGAAAGAATCGTTTCGTCCAACCAGAATTCAAGCGTTATCCATGTATTTAACTCACCGGTTTGCCAAGAAGCCGAACCCGGCCAGCATTTATTTCCCACATTATCTTGTACACCCAAATCACACCCTACCCAATGTATATTCTCGCCACACGCATCGATAACAGCCAATTGTAACCGCACACCCATATAGTCCGTCAAAACCTTACCATTAGGCAAGGTAAACGGAATCGAAGTCGCTGCAAATTCACTGCTACTTACCTTCAAAACCTTCGACGAAGAATTATTTACATCTTTCAAAGGATTATCAATCCATTCGCAAACCCCGCCCCATGCATTACCGGCTCCACCGAGCCCCGATTCAAAATCATTGACTAAAAACTTATCATTAGCACTTGCAATCAATACGAAAAATAAGAATACAGATGATAGCAATTTTCTCATGGTATATTCCTTTCTACTAAAATTTTTACAAAGGAAGTTTTTGATTCAGGCAAATACTACATCTTTTTTATCCTATACTGACACTTTAACCAATCGACCCTCAAATAAATCCGAATGACAACTGCCATTTTTAATAATTCCTTTTTTATCTATCTTTGTATTTACAAAATGAATAACCATGAATAAATCATTATTGACACTAAGTTTAATACCCATAGCCTCGGTAATGCATACATACGGTACAAGCCATGTACCCGATAATCGTCCGAATATCATTTTATTTTTGGTAGACGATATGGGGTGGCAAGATACGTCTCTCCCCTTTTGGACCCAAAGAACCCTGTATAACGAGCGTTATGAAACGCCTAATATGGAAAAATTGGCTCAGCAGGGTATGATGTTCACTCAGGCCTATGCTTCCAGTATAAGTTCTCCCACCCGATGCAGCTTGATGACCGGGTGTAATGCCTCGCGCCATCGAGTCACGAATTGGACTCTACGGAAAAACACGAAAACCGATGCCGTCAGCAATACTCTGGAAGTTCCCGATTGGAACTACAACGGCATAGCACAAGTTCATGGAACAAACAATACCTTTATCGCTACTTCTTTCGTGCAATTGTTAAAAGACAACGGTTACCACACGATCCACTGCGGGAAAGCCCATTGGGGTGCAATAGATACTCCCGGAGAGAGTCCCTACCATTTCGGGTTCGAGACCAACATTGCAGGACATGCGGCCGGTGGCCCGGCAACTTACCTGAGCGAGCGCAATTATGGATACGACGAAGCAGGCAATTCTACATCGCTGTTCTCTGTCCCGGGATTGGAAAAATATTGGGGAACAGGCACATTTATGACAGAAGCCCTCACCCAAGAAGCCTTAAAAGCCCTCGATAAAGCTAAAAAATACAATCAGCCGTTTTACCTCTACATGTCGCATTATGCCATTCATGTTCCCATAGACAAAGATGTCCGTTTCTACGACAAATACAAAAAGAAAGGATTGTCGGACAAAGAAGCGGCTTATGCTTCGCTCATCGAAGGAATGGACAAAAGTCTAGGAGATATTATGGATTGGCTGGAAAAGAATGGTGAAGCCGACAATACCATCGTTATATTCATGAGTGACAATGGAGGATATGCGACAGGAAGCGGTTGGAGGGACGAACCTCTGTATACCCAAAATTTCCCGTTAAAATGTGGAAAGGGCTCTGCATACGAAGGAGGAATACGCGAACCTATGATCGTCCGTTGGCCCGGCACGGTACAACCCGGCACACGGTGCAACGACTATCTGATTATAGAAGATTTCTATCCTTCTATTCTCGAAATGGCCGGTATCGACGATTACGATGTTCCACAAGAAATCGATGGTATCAGTTTTGTTCCTCTGCTAAAACAGACCAAAAATCATTCGCAGGGACGCAGCCTTTATTGGAATTGTCCGAATATATGGGGAGAAAAAGGACCGGGAATAGGACCGTCCTGTACCATTCGAAAAGACAATTGGAAAATGATTTACTTCTACGAAACCGGAGAAAAAGAACTATACGACATACCGAACGATATAGAGGAGAATAACAACGTGGCAGCTTTATATCCTCAAATAATAAACAAGTTATCCAAAGAGCTCGGCAAATTCTTACGACAAACGAACGGACAACGCCCCTCTTTTAAAAAAACAGGGAAACCTTGTCCCTGGCCGGACGAAATTTAAGACATAATTACAGGACTATTAACAAGGGCAATAGATAGATGTCTATTGCCCTTCATGTTTTCTAACGGAAATATTATTCTATCTTGATTTCAAAAGGTGTAGCCGGAAGTCCTACCGAATTATACAAATTGGCATCATCGGGATTATCGCCCCATGCATACCGCACCGACACCGGGTCTATCACATCGGGACATGAAAGAACAACCCGATCTTTCCCTGCCACCTTAGCCTGCACCCATTTATATACTCCGTCGGTTCCGGCAACGGCGAAACTCATTAAATATCCATATTTGTTTTTTACAATCAGCCCATCAGCTACATTGTCGAATTGTACGACAATTTTGTCTTGCACCCGACGAACGGTCTTAGGCATAGGACTTTCACAAACCACATCGGAAAATCCATAATCATTATGAAGGGCATGCAAAGCCAATCTACGTCCTACCTCCTGTTTATTTTTAGGGTGAATGTCTTTTGCTTCTCCTATATCGATAATTACAGCCTGACCGGTATGAGGTAAAGAAAGTGTTTGCGTTTGGGCTTCACGAACTTGCGCCCACAAACTTTCCGAAGGGACTTCAACCGCATCCATATAATTAGCAAGTTGAACCCAATAAAATGGAAAGTCTTTCCCCCATTTTTTTCTCCAATCATTAATCATAGCAGGGAACAGGTGGTAATACTCTTTGGCTCGATTGGTATTATTTTCGCCCTGATACCATATAACTCCTTGCATACTCAATCCCACCAAAGGATTAACCATAGCATTATAAAGTAATGAGGGATAAGCATTAGGCCCATATTCTACAAAATCGAAATCGGAATTTGAAGCTGAAATTTTATATTTCCATTTTCCGGATAAAGGAATAGTCTTATCCCCGACCTTCAAATAAATTTCATTCGCCGGGCCATACAAACCTCCACCGCCTCTATAATCCGATATTTTTAAAGTAATCTCATTCGATTCTTTCAAGACACCGGCAGGAACACTGTATAGGCGTCGCACGTCGTAACCGACGGTCTCTCCTATTTTTTGTCCATTAATCCATGTAATATCGTCATCGTCAATCACATGCAAACTCAAAACCGCCTCTTTCCCTATATAATTCTCCGACAATGTAAAACGACAGGTTTGCCACACCACTCCATCGAGAGAGACCAGTCCTTCTTCGGACCATAGTCCGGGAACACTCACTTCTTTCCAATCGTCTTTGGAATACGAAGGCAAATACCACTTTTCAGAAATACCCGGTTCGGCTTTCATCGATTCGACAAATTTAGCTCGATTTTCATCGCTACGGCGAACGTATTCCTCGAATTGCGAAGAACGCATACGATCTTGCAATCGTTTGTACTTGGGGAACTTGTCGATAGCGTCCATACTCATCCAGCTTTCAATATCGGTTCCACCCCACGAAGTATTGATAAAACCGATAGGAACACCCAATTTCCGGTATAACTCACGGGCGAAGAAATAACCTACTGCCGAAAAATCACCGGCACTCCCCGAATCACATACTCTCCACTCACCCTGCAAATCGGAAAGCGGACGATGCGACATCTCTTGCTTCACATTAAACGAGCGCAAAAAAGAATAATTCTCGGCGTCTGCAATCTCTTTTTCGGCATTCATCGCAGCATGTAAACGGAACTCCATATTGGATTGCCCGCTACATATCCAAACTTCGCCCAGCAAAACATCGTCGAAAGCGAGGCGTTCTTTTTTCCCTTTCACGATTAACGTATAAGGGCCACCGGCCTCCATAGGACGTAAAGTTGCGTACCATTTACCCGATGCATCGGCACGGACACTCGTCTTCTGCCCATTCAGTTCGACAGTAACTTTTTCTTTCGGGCTCGCACTCCCCCATAAATTGATTGCCTCGTTTCGCTGTAAAACCATGTGGTCGGCAAAGATGTGAGGCATGGAAAGTTCGGCCGAAAGCCTTGCAGAAAACGTTCCACATAGGAAAACCAATATCAAAAACGAGAAAGCCTTTTTCATATAAATATCGATTAAAGATTAATGTGTTGCAGTCTCTAATTTAAGTTTATGACTCCCCGTAAAGAAGATCGTATCGCCGTTATACGTCACATTGTCTCCCAACGGGGTAAACATCGCCGACACACATTCGGGCAAATCGAACTCATAAAGAATATTACCCTCGTCGTCCCGTTTCCACGAAGTCGAAATGCAACCGTAAGGTGTCTCATGTTCGATTTCGAGATAGTCCAAATTTTCGGGGAAATACGGACGTAATGAAACATGCCGGAAAGCCGGGTTCGATTCATCGATTCTCAAACCACCCAACGTTTTATACAACCATGCCCCGATCTCACCGAACATGATATGATTCAACGAATTATCGATAACGACATCGATTCGCCAATTTTCATGTAAGGTCGTCGCCCCGTTCTTTATCCAATACCCCCAAGAAGGATATGTTTCTTGTGTAGCCACCCGATAGGCTGTTTCGGGATAACCGTTATCAGATAAGGCTCCGAGGAGAGCTTTACTACCCAGCAACCCTACATCGATATGGCACGAATCCTGTACGACTCTGCGGTTCAACTGCTCTGCCACTTTCTCCCTATATCCATCAGGAACAATATTCCAATAAAGAGGCATAGCCAACTCTGTTTGAGTACCCGATGCATAAAGACCGGTCTCTCTGTCCAAATAACGGTCGTTGATCGATTCTTTTATCCTATCGGCAAGCGCTTCGTAATAAACCGCATCATCGACATAACCGAAGAGTTTAGCAGCTTTCGCCATAATAGATACATCGGTATAATAATAAATAGAAGTAGTCAAAGTCACATCGCTTTTACTTCTCACCGGGATCCAATCGCCAAGTCCCCAATCGGTCAAGTTATCTTTGGAAATAGACTCGATATAAGCTACATATTTCTTCGCCGAAGGATACATACGCCGCATAAGAGTCTCATCACCATAAAAACGGTAAATTTCCCACGGGATAATGATCGACGCGCTTGTCCAATCCACGCCATTCGCCCAATCGAATCCCCATACCGAAGTCGGTACGATACAAGGATAAACACCGTTTTCACGTTGCTCGTCTATAAAATCGAGCAACCACTTCTCATAAACCGTAATCGCATCGAAATTATACAAAGCCGTCTCTATGGCAATGTGTGCATCGCCCGTCCAACCATTTTTCTCCCGTTGCGGACAATCCGTAGGATAACCGAACAAATTATCCAAATAGGAATTATTGGTGGCCGTCCATATTTTGTTCAACAAATCGGACGAGGAACGAAACCGTCCTATCTCCGGCACATCGCTGTGCATCTTCAATGCTACGATACTATTTTCATCGAGTGCTATCGGTTCGGACGAAGTCACCTCTACATATTGGAAACCCTTATAATTGAACTTAGGAGTAAATCGAGTCTCCCCGTCCCTCAATATGACGATATCCGTTTGAAACGGGTCACTGTCGTCGGTCGGACGATAATGGTAATCGATATTCGCTAAATTCACCGTACCGTCTTCATTCAGCATCTCCCCATGTTTCAATCGTAAAACAATGCCCGCTTTCCCCTCTACCGAAAGTTCCACCGTTCCCGCCATATTCTCAGGGAAATGATAGACAAAACAAGTATCGTTTATTTTTTACAAACCGTGAAGCGTCGTGACGGACGATTTCCTTCACCGGCACAGTTAATTGAGCCTCTATTCGCTGGGTAGGAGCAGATACTTCCTTAGCATTTTTCCATTGTGAAACATCGATTCCCGATGTATTCCAACCCTCGATTTCCTGCCGTGCATCATAGTGTTCCGCCGTATAAATGCTGTTAAATATCACAGGACTGTCGGTCGTTACCCAGCTGCTATCGGTCGATATAGTTTCGATACTTCCGTCGGCATACTCGACTCGTACTTGCATAATAAATGCAGGGCGGTTACGCCACGAGGCTTTATCGAAAAACCAAACTGCCGTGGATTGATGATTATACCACCCGTTTCCCAATTGTACCCCGATGACGTTCTCTCCCTCCGACAAATTGGGCGTTATATCATACATAACCGATAATACCCTTTTGTCGAAATGAGTGTACATAGGATCCAAAAAATGGTCCCCTATGCGTGAACCATTTACAGAAAGTTCATATAAACCGGCAGCAGCGATAACCGCATAAGCATGTTTTACGTTTCTCCTCACTTCGAAATCCTTTCGGAAATAAGGAGACGGGCGATAATCCTTATCATGGCCATCGCTAATCCATCGTGCATCGCCCCATTCTTGGGGAGACATCATACCTGTGGTGAACGACGACAGCAGTGAGCAAACAAAGCGATTCTCTCTTTTCGTTTTATATCCGACTTTCCAATAATATTTAGTCCAAGATTGCAGCGAATCGCCGGCGTAAACGATCCTGCGAATATCACTCGGAAGCTCGCCGCTATCCCAACATTGGCCAGAGCCGTTTATCACTGCCATACTATCGGCAGAGACCCATACCCGACAAGACTTTACCGAATCTGTCTTCACGACGGGGATTTTCCACGACAATCTCGGCGAAGACATATCGATTCCCAACGGTTCCGACAAATATTCACACATTAAGGAATACGGAGCCTCGGGACTTGTACTGCAAGCCGCCAATATACAACCGGATAATATGCTCAATCCGTAACTAAATACCCTGTTCATCATCGCTTATATCTATATAATTAGATTTTATTTTGTTCGGCAATCTCACGGCGATTCTCCAAATCGGAAGAAATCTCGGACAATCGTTTTTCGCTCAAAGGATACCTCGAAATAAAAAGTGCCGATATTCCGGTCGCTATGGCCGGGAATATACTCATCATCAAACAAATCCCGGTCAATGCCGATTCTGATTGTATCGTATTGGCCTCGAACCCGAAATAGAACAACAGCCAACCGGTCAAAGAGCCACCCAATGTCCACCCCAATTTCTGAGACATCGACGACGATGAAAAGATAAGGCCCGTAGCCCGACGCCCGGTCTTCCATTCCGAGTAATCCGATATATCGGCATACATCGACCACAGCAACGGAGAAACAATACCGGCACAAATACTAATGATGATTTGCAACGCCAATATTCCATAAATACCGTCTTTGGGTAAGAAATAGAATAGGATACTGAATATGGTAGCCCCTACCGTCGCCGTCAAAAAAGTATATTTTTTACCCATCAACCGTGTAAACGTAGGAACCAACATAATACCCAATATGTTAGCAGCTTGTCCCAAAACAAGATAAATGGTGATGAGCGTAACCGAAGCACTCATAAAGGTAAAAGAGAACGTGTCGGAGGCCTCTACATAATATTTGAAATAATAGACAGCCGAGCCGTCTCGTAAAGAATTAAACCCGATAACCATGATACCGGCCACCAAAAGAATCCACCACGGTTTGTTCGTAGCCAAATCTTTCACATCGTCTTTCAAAGATGTTTTCTCTTCTTTGATAGGCTTTACCCGTTCTTTTGTCCACGAAAAAGTAAGGAAAAACATAATAGCCGCCAATATGGCAAAAACAACGGCAGCCATTTGCCAACCGAATGCCTGTGACGGAACGCCGTCGACTATTTTCATTTTGCTGAATATATCGACCAACGGCTTTATCAGGAACAACACCAAAATACTCCCCCCCGAATGCAAAAGTCATTCGGTATGAAGACAATGATGTACGAGTCTGCGGGTCGGGCGACATTACCCCTAACAACGAAGCGTATGGCACATTGACAAACGAGTACACCATCATCATGAGCGTATAAGTGACATAAGCATATACGATTTTCGATATTTCGGAATCTCCACCCCACGACGAAAAAGTCAATATGCCGCATAACCCGAAAGGTATGGCTCCCCATAACAAATAAGGGCGGAATTTTCCGAAACGAGAGTGCGTACGATCACCTAAAATCCCGATAAAAGGATCGAGGAATGTATCCCAGATACGGGTAATCAAGAACATGGTTCCCACTACCGCTGCCGAGATTCCCACCACGTCGGTATAGAAAAATAACAAATACATGGTGAAGAGCTTCCAAAACATGGAAGAGGCGGCATCACCCAGACCATACCCTATTTTTTCCCTTAATTTTACGTGTTCCATGATATCTTATTTCAATATTTTTTTATTATGATCGACCATAGCGATAATAGTCCGTACCGATTCTATCGAACGCAATCCGTCGGCAGGCGTATGCAAGCAATAATCCACCAAACGGTCTACTGTCGATTCGGCAACGTGCATACGCGTATCGGACGAAGCATAGTATATGTACACTTTCCCGTCTTCATCGGCAATCCAACCATTGGAAAACAAAACATTCGAAACATCTCCTATGCGTTCTTCATCGACCGGGGCCATGAAATATCCGGCAGGCTCTGCAATCATTTTGGTCGGATCCTCCAAAGAAGTCATGTAAAGATAGAGCACATAGCGCAATCCGGCAGCACAACAACGAACCCCATGAGCAAGATGCAACCACCCTTTTTCAGTCTTAATCGGGTGAGGACCCTCTCCATTTTTCACTTCTTTAATCGTATGATATTCCCGTTTATTGATAATTACTTCGTCGTGTACCTCTGCATGGCAAATATCATCGACCAAAGCCCAGCCTATGCCTCCACCATTTCCCGTATCGATGAAACCGTCTTGCGGACGGGTATAAAGAGCATATTTCCCATTCACGAACTCGGGATGCAAAACGACATTACGCTGCTGGCTGCGAGTCTTTAAATCGGGAAGACGCTCCCACGTTTTCAAATCTTTTGTCCGGGCAATTCCGGCCGAAGCAACTGCTGCCGACAAATCTCCCGGACGTGCATTGGGATCTTTGCGTTCGGCACAAAAGATACCGTAAATCCAGCCATCTTCATGTGCAGTAAGACGCATGTCATACATATTGGTATCGGGAATATCTGTTTCGGGCATCAAAATAGGATAGTCCCAAAAACGAAATCCGTCCACCGGGCTATCACTCTCGGCCACTGCAAAGAAAGACTTACGATCATCGCCTTCCACTCGCACCACCAAGTAATACTTTCCGTTCAATTTAATAGCACCCGAATTCATCGTCGCATTGATACCGATACGCTCCTCCATATAGGGATTGGTTTTCTCGTCGAAGTCATATCTCCAAATCAAAGGAGCATGTTCGGCAGTCAACACAGGATACTTATATCGAACGTAAACCCCGTTATTTTTATTGCATTTCTCGTTTTTTCTTGAAATAAGAGCCTCATACTCTTTTCTCAATCTCTCTAACTCTTGTACCATAACCATATAATATCTTAATAAATAATCTTATAATCAACGGGCTATCAAAACCCAGTCATTTCCTCGTCCTTGTGTTGGCGATACGACTTCAAAAGCCTCACTTGTCTCGATATTTTTATAAAATATTAGTTCCCCGTTACGCGGATTAAACCACTCCAACCGAACGTTTTTTCGTTGAGTCCAACCGGACAGATTTACCGTTATGCTGTGACCATAAGGCATATAAAATAAAACATAATCTTTTCCACCGTATGCCACAGCATAATCGTCATCGGTCTGTTCCGGTCGCTCTATCAAATGTTGCAATGGTCTTCCTCGGAAAAAATCGATAGCCTCACACAATTTTCTGAAATGTATCATATCGCAAGCCCCGGCTAAATCCAGACTTTCTTTCCAAGTTGTTTGCGCATCTATCATCGGAGAATACTTATCGGAATACATCTGCCACACTTCATTACAACCGTAAGTATATCCGCAAGCTCCGCTAAACATACTTTGATACAATGTCATACGGACATCGAAATCATCGAATCTACCATTCTCCGATTTAAAATCGATAGGTATATTCTCATACCGAGGCTCCCCATCTAAAACCGGTTTGATCGGCTGTTTCTGTAAATCGTTCAGTAGCAATCGCCTATATATGGCATAATCGCGTTGAGCATGTCCGCTTTGGAACATATTGAAATCGAGCCAAGTCTCATCATGGAACCAAAAAGAAGAAGAATGTTCTCCTTGCGGGTGGTAAGTCATTAAATGCCGTTTATCACACTCCTTAATGCCCTCGGCCATCGCTTTCCAAACGGTAAAGTTCTTACCCTCTCCGCTACGGTCTCCGCCGATAATCCATATAATATTGGGAGTGTCGGCATATCGACGTCCGAGCCATCGGCCGTACTCACGAGCATTCGCCTCGTCGAATATCTCTGGTCCCGCACCCCATTGTTTATCCACTTTATCACCCCACGTAGGAAGTAATCCCACATAAAGCCCTTTCTCCCCGGCTATTTCTAAAACACGATCTACCCACTTGAAATAATCAGGATCGGGAGTAGACGGAGAACCGTTTATCAATGGCCTGTTAATCCCGTCCGAACCATCGAGCTCGGACAATATAACCGTTTGAATCACCGTAAACCCTTTGGCTCGACGATTTTCCATATACAGTTCCACCTCTGGTTCGTTCAATCGATAAATCAACTCCCAAGCCGTATCTCCCAAATAGAGAAACGGAGTTCCATCGGTATGTTGCAAAAAACGCCCGTTGGGAGACACACACAAGTCTCCGTGAGAAAAATCGACCGATTTACCCGACCAACTATCCGCTCGTACTTCGACAAGAGCCGGGACAATCCATGCAAGAAACAATATGAATACATGCCGGGGCATATTGATCTTATTTTTGCGTTGTCAAATATTTACCCACTACTTCCATCTGCGGACGGTCTTTCCCGTCTACCGGAGTAATCGCCATAAATTCGTCTTTCGGCCACCACGGTCCGGCAGCCCAATAACAACCGTTTATATCGTTTTCCTGCAAGTAAGACAGAAATTTATCCAATACAAGGTTCCAACGCGAATCACTATCAGGAATACCATACTCACCGACCATGCCTTCGAATTTATTGGCTTTCAGCCATTCCACAAAGGGACGCACACGGTCTATACCCTTTTCAAGATAGCAAGAATCTTCATCATATCCACGTTTGTAAGTACCGGAAGCATCTGCATCGAAATAGACATGCGCCTCGAATGCCAACTTATCGGCAGGATCTTTCAAATATTTCAACGTATCGCTAAGTTCAACCCAACGTTCAGCCGAACTCCAATGATTGCCCCCCACCATAATACGAGTATCCATATCGACCGTACGAATGGAGTCTATACACAATTGCGCCATCTCGAACCAAGTCGTGCAAGAATCCAAATCATGAGGTTCGTTCATCAACCCATAAGCATAAATATTGTCAAATGATTTAAATTCCGTAGCCAGCGATTTCCAGAACGAAGCCAAATGTTCCGGTGTCAACCCGTTTGTCCCGATAATCGTATGCTCTCCATTCATATAACGACGACAATAGTTATGCAAGTCCAACATGACAACCATGTCTCGCTCTGCTGCCGCAGCAACAAATTCTTTCATTTTGTCGAGATCATGACGATTCAGTTCTCCGTTCAATTCATATTGTAAACGTTCCCATTTAAATGGGAAACGCACTAATTTCAATCCCTTCTCATTCCAATAATCCAAATCGGAAGCCTGAGGATAGGTATAATCGGTATTATATACACCTGGGAAATTGGAACCGAAGTCGGCACAAGCCATATTTACACCATAAGGTTTACCTTCCGTTTTAGCTACCTTATTGCTACAACTGCACAATAACAAACCTAACGCAACTACAAAAACTACTCTTTTCATACAATATCTGTTTTCCTAATTTATATTCCAACCTTTCACGCAAACCGGATAATCGACATTCACCTCGATAATTTGCGACTCTCCCGGATTGAGCCACAAATAATTTTTCGATGCGATAAATTCATGTGCATATCCGGGGGATTCCACATAGACACCTATGGCCGGCAGTTTCCCGACATTCGTCACCGTTATCTGTCGTCCATCTCTCTTCATGGTAATCTCTGTACGAGGCATCGACATAATTACCCCTCGACGAACTTCATAATTGGTAAAATAATAATTACGAGATAATCGTTTACCCTCCGAACAAACATCGACAACAAAAAACAACATGGTCGATTTCGTCTGTGCTCGATTCAAATTGAGATTACCCAATTTTTTTACGGTTTCCAATTCGCCATGCCCATCGAACTCCCGACATACGACAGTATCCAATCGATCATTATAAACTGTCACCGATACCGTGTAATCTTTACCGTTCAACTGACGGCAGTCGTCGAGTAAATACAACGGCAACGATACTTCTTGGCTCGACAAATTCGTCCGGTCGAAAAGCAAAACTCCCGTCAATGGTGCAAAAGATTTCTGCACGAAATAATGTACCGGTTTAATCGCTCCGTAGTAATCGACACTCGACCAAGAGACACCCGGATAATTATCGTTCATCTTGTAATAAAGAGCTCCGGTTGTTTCGGGCCACAAAGTACGAGCCCGTTCCAACGTATGCCTTACTCCGACAACTTGTGCGAGCTGAGACCCCGTAATAAATTCGGCCAATGTGGTATCGGGCATGAAGTATCCCGAATATTGCGAGAGCTTGCCGAACTCTCCCATTGTCCCGAAAATAGGAGTATGATGGCGGAAATGATCGCCCGGACGAGACGGCCATCTATCTTTCTCTTCGGCCAAATAACGTCTTACACTCTCTATATGCGGTAGAGAAGCAATTCCGAACTCTCCCCAAAACGGAGAAGTCATATTTAAATTATGATTCAAATGAGCATCGTCCCACCAGCAATTGTAATTATGATCGCTGCCGCCCCATGCCTCTCCTCGGTGAAACGGGCGGGAACCGTCGAGCTCCAAGCTCAAACGCCCCATCATATCGATAGCCGGCCCGAAAGGTTTATCTGATTCGTTACCGGCGCCCCACATAACCAAAGAAGGGTGGTTTCGGATACGTTTCATATTCCTCACTACCGTCTCCTGTAACATATCGAACGGTTGCGTATTATGGCTGTTCCACGCCGTAGGCCACTCTTGTATCACCATAATGCCATACTTATCGCACAATTCATAAAAATCATCGGTTTCGGGCAATCCTCCACCCCACGCTCTCATCATCTGAATATGCTGACTTTTAGCGATACTTAACAAGCGGTCATATTTTTCTCGCGAAAAATCCATCAAAGCATCCATCGTACACCAACCGGTTCCCTTCACAAACATAGGTTTACCATTAATGACGAAAGTCCAATTATAACGGTCTTCTCGCTCGCCTCCCGGAAACGGAGCCATGTCGATCGTACGAATACCGAACGATGTCTTTTCCACATCAGGGCGAGCTCCGTTACGAGGAATAAATGCGACTGTCATATCGTAAAGAGACTGTTCTCCCATATCATTAGGCCACCAAAGGCGGGGAGCATCTATTTTGAAATCGAATGAAAACTGTTCGGTTTTCTTCGACGAATTAATTTCATGTTCAAAGAATTGAGGAGCACCTTCAAAATTTTTAGGCACGACCCTAATTTGTAATTTACCTTTTAGCGGTGCATTTATTTTTTTGAGAGTCACTGCCAACCGCATATCGCCCTGCAAAGAACGGGTCGATACAAAAGGCGCCTCTATTTCCACCGGAGCCTGTGATTCCAGTTTTACCGAACGCCAAATTCCCAATGACGGAATTTGAGCATAGTGCCAACCATAAACACAATTAAACACCACGGTATACTTCCAACTTTCATTAGCGTTAGGAGGCCAATTCCCTAAAAACATCTGAGGAATCGGATCGAGTTTCACCACAAGCGTGTTCTCCTTTTTCAAATATTTCTTCACAGCGAAATCGGGACCTCCGAACATTCCCTCGTGAGAACCCAGTTTTTTCCCATTCAGCCAAACGGTACAACGATTCGCTACACCACCGAATGAAAGAATAGGATTTTCGGGCAGTTCATTCAATGTAAATTTTTTACTAAACCACCATGTCTTGTAACTCTGTTGCTCGGCAATCGAGTCATTTTGCCCGATATAAGGATCGGGAATAATACGATTCATCAACAATGCAGTATGTACACTTCCCGGTACAACAGCCTCCACGGCATCGGTCCAAACGTCTTTAAGACGTAATTTTTCATCGCCGCCTTCGGCCATGAGCCATGTTCCGTCGAGAGAAAAATACTCTCGATTTCGAACTGTATCGACCAACGAAACCGGAATCATCGAGATTCCCGGCAACTCCGAGAGAATGTATTTCGCAGCAAAACTTTCCCTATCTATTTCGTCTAAGGATTTCCCGGCTTGAACGGGAAATCCTGACAAAATAGACATTAAAACAAGAAAACTACCTGTGATGAATCTTTTCATATCTCTGATTAATATACTTGTACCGTAGTTTTATATTTCAACAACGTTTCCAACTGAGGACGATCTACCGTATAATTATCGGTAGGTTGTACAGCCAATTTATAATCGCCCCAACGAGGGCCGGCCGACCAATAAGTGCCATTCACACCGTTTTCCTGCAAATACTTCAAAGCGGAATCGAGAATATCCAGCCAACGACCGTCGTCATCGGGCACACCATACTCCCCTACAAAACCACGTTTGCCGTTTTCTTTCAACCATTCGACAAAAGGCCGCAGACGAGCCACACCGGTTTGAATAGTCGCACCGTCTTCATCGTACGATCTGGAATAATTTCCCGAAGCATCCCAATCGAAATAAACGTGAGCTTGGAAAATCATGTTGTCACAAGGATCAACCAAGTTTTTCAATCCGTCACTCACCTCTTTCCAACGGCTGGCCGAACTATACTCATTACCGCTGATGACCAACATAGTCTCGGTATCGACCTCACGAATGGCATTGATACAAGCCTGTGCAATGGTCTCCCACGGCGTTGTGCGCAACATGCCATAGGGTTCATTCATGATGTCGTACCCCCAGATACATTTGTAATCTTTGAACTCCGCAGCCAATTTTTTCCACACATCGCAGAAGTTCTCAACCGTACATTGAGCATTGCCGATAACAACGAACTGGTTATCGTCAGAGTTCACACCATTGGAATAGACGCAATAACGACCGAAGTTGTGCATATCGAGCAAGACTTTCATGTTCAAGTCCTCGGCTGCTTGCACAAATTCTTTCATCTTGGCCAACTCCGTAGTGATAAGCGGGCCATTCATTTCGCTTTGGATACGCTCCCAACGAAACGGGAAACGAATCATACGCAGTCCCTTCCCCTTGAAATACTCCAAGTCTTTTTTGGTGGGATAGCCATAGTGCGTGCCGTCAACACCGGGATATACATTACCAAACTCGGCTCCCGACATATTCACACCGAAGTATTCGGTATGTTCGGTTCCGCCGCCGTTACCGCCGCCGTCTCCTCCGGGACCATCTTCATTGCCGCAGGAAGTCATTGAAGTCATCAACACGGCAGCAAAAGCAAATGTCAAAATCTTTTTAACCTTCATAAAAATCAAAATAAATAGTGTATCGTTTTAATTATAGTGACAAGCCAGGATTGGGCAATCCCTCCACCCGGCTTATCACAGTTATTTTCAGTCTATTTTTTTAGAAAAGCGGAAGTTGCACATGCTCAGGTCGAAGGCCATGGCGTCGGTCGGCGTGAATACTATTTTCCATGCCGTGTTATCCGGAGCCGGGCTGCATCCATCGGGAATAATCTTATTCTCGCTTACCTCGTCCAAACCTATGCGCATAGTACGCCAGCCGCCATAGGTATTAACCGGAATTCCGCTTGCGCCGGGCATCCACATGTAATCTCCCAAACATATTCTCGTGGTCGAGCCCAGCGGATACGAAGCATTCGTACAAACCTCGAAGCACAAGTTATACGAAGCGGGATCGGCAACCACCTCGGCGGGTACTTGAATGTAGCCGGCCCACAACACCATCCAACCCCAAGCGCCCACATTACTGTGGAAACGCAAGTATTTCACACCCTCGTTCAGCGGCTCGGGATAGCCCTCGCCTTCGGTACCGTCGCACAAGAAATTGGTTGTATGATCGGGGAATTGGCTTGAATGAGTAAAACCACCCGAACCCGGCCAATCGTTGAAGTCGAAAATTTGAAATCCGGGATTCATATACGGGATAGCCACCGGCTCGGCCATCTCACCACCTTGAATGGTCAGGTCGGTATTGGGCTGGGCGTTGGCGGGGATTTGCAACGTAATATCGGTACGAGTAGCATCAATCACGGTACAAATCGCATTGCCTATGCGCACATCGGCCTGCTCGACGGTAATGCCGTAAAGGTCGAAGTTATCGCCCGAAATCACCGTCGTATCGCCGGGATTGGTAAACTCATTTTGCAAACCGTCGATTTTCAACTCAGGAATTGATACCGTGAAAGGTTTTGATACCGAACCGTTCTTGGTCGTGATATAAAGCATATCGGTCACCTCGCCCGGCAATTGGCGGGGCACAGGAGCCAACAACATGTCGTAACGAGCATAAATCTCTTTGGGGTCGACCTCCACATCATTGAATTTGACCGACACTACATTACCGAGATTTTTACCTTCGACGCGCACCATGTCCTCAAAGTCAGCGCCATCGATTTCAAACTCTTTATCGTTGGCCAGCACGATTTTTGTAATCTCAGGAGCTCCGTTGGAAGGGATATCGTCTTTTGCTTTGAGGTCTTCCACTTCCACAACGTCCTGACAGGCGGAAAAGGCAAACAGCACTGCCGCCCACGCAGCCATATATTTTATATTTTTCATTTTTATCAATTTTTCGGTTATACACTAATTAACTCCAACCGGGATTATTGCTCGAAATAGCTTGGTTCGTGAGAACTTCGAGCGTAGGAATGGGGAAGAGCAGGTGTTTCTCGGAACGGCTCTTCACGTTTCCGCACACGTCAGTTCCACCCAGTGCATTCATCGCTTGCAAATAAATACCCCAGCGAATCAAGTCCCAACGGCGATCGCCCTCCATGGCAAACTCCATGGAACGTTCCTCCAAGATAGCCGAGCGCAAAGCCGATTTGGTCGAATAATTTTCGAGTTCGCGCGGCGTTGCATTACTTCTCTTACGCACGTCGTTGAGCAAACCGATAGCCTCGTCATTCGGGCCTTTCAACTCGTTCGAAGCCTCTGCCATAATCAGAATAACATCGGCATAACGCAAGAACGGATAGTTAGCATCTGTACGTTGCAAGGTTTGATCGGTCACTTGCTGGCTGTATTTCGTCGTGAAGGCGAAGAACTGCTCCGAACCGCCCTCGTCGCAACGCCAGCCGGCGGTTACCTCGGAATTATCGAACGGAGCCTCACGATTCATTACCATCTCTTGCCATTTACCGAAGTTGGGGAAGTAGGAACCGCCGCCCCAGCTGGTATCGGAGCCTTCGCGAATCCAGCAGTGCAGCACCCCTTTGTCTACCCGGTAGTCGTTTTCTTCGAAGAGGAGATACCAATGTTTGCTATTACCCACCGTAAGGCTGTTTTCAATGTGCCCTTTTTCGTTTGTCATACCGCAATAGTGGTAGGTAAAGAGGGTTCCGTACAACTCGTCACCCGACTTGGATTGCAGGCTGAACAAATGCTCGCTGCACGTTTTACCGCTGGGAGACCAAATCAAGTCGTAGGATTCCAAGTTGTGCGTACCGTAAACGCCGCCTTTCACATCCTTGGCCACATCGTAGGCCAGTTGATAATACTCTTGCGAATTGAACGACTCGTAACCGGCCACTTGGTCTTTGGCGAAATCCATAGGAACCGGCTCGGTATACACCTTCGTGTTGGTCCCGTTGATGTTCTGCATCACAAATTGCGGACCGGTTTTCACCGTTACGATTTCACCCTCGGGCATGGCAGCCGAAGCAATCGTAGCATATACCTTAGCCAACAGACCGGCAGCTGAAGCAGCACACACGCGACCGGCTTGGAAATTGGTGTCGGTGTTTTTATAAAGCATGTCTTTGGCATCGTCCAACAGCGGAATAATAGTTTGCGTATAGACATCTTTAATAGGTATACGAGGGCTATTCGTATATTGTTGCGACTGGTTCACACTCACCGAATAAACGGGTATATCGCCATAGGCGCGCACCAGCATGAAATAGGCCCAAGCTTTCAAAAAATAGCACTCGCCCAGCACATTATCGCGGTGTCTGGCAGTGAGATTCTTCATCTCATTGATTCGCTCGATGGCTTCGTTGGCCCGATTGATCACAGAGTACATACCCGTCCATACTACGTCACAATGGTTGTTCGAACCTTGAAAGTTACCGTTACCGAACTGGTCGAACTGCCAAGTAGCACCCGACACATTGTCGCAATCGTAGTCGAAAGGACGGGGCATATTCCCGTAACGGAACATGGAGGAGTGCAACGTTTCGTACACACCGGTCGTCTACATATCGGCTCCGTCGTCGGAATCGGGCACATCGTCGGGAGAGATAAAGTCGTAGGGTTTTTCTTCGAGCATATCTTCGCACGAAGTGAAGACCGGCGCTGTCGCCATCGCCAACCCCAACATGGTCACATATATCGATAATCTTTTCTTTTTCATTGTCTTGCAAATTATAACGTTACTTTTACACCTAAACTGAATGTCCGGCTTGCAGGATAAGAATAGATGTCCACACCACGGCGGGAAGCATCCTGACCGAACGTATTCACATCTGGATCATACCAACTGTAACCGGTAATCGTAAACACATTGTTCACCGTACCGAATACCGTCACATTCTCTATTCCTTTGCAAGGAGAACCGAAGTTATAAGCCAAGTTGATGGTTTTAAGTTTCAAATAAGAGCCATCTTCGACGTGACGATCCGAAATTCTCCATTCACGAGTCTGAGCCATCGTGGCACGAGGCCATTTGGCATTCTCGGTGTTATCGGGAGTCCAACGACTTTCATACGCAAACTTGGGTATGTTGCTCACACTCTGCATGGAAATGTTGGTAAGGTTGGCATTGAAGATGTCGTTACCATAAGTTCCCTGGAAGAACAAGCTCAGAGTCAAGTTTTTCCAACGGAAATTACCCGTAAGACCATACGTGAAATCGGGGTTAGTATCACCGATAATAGCACGATCCTCGGTCGTAAGTTTACCGTCACCGTTTACATCGAGATATTTGATTTCACCCACCATACGTTGAGCCTCTACGTCAGAGACGTTGGCATAGAGAGGATCAGCGCGCACCTCGGCAAGATTATCATAAAAGCCGTCTTCTACATAACCCAATATCGCACCGATAGGTAATCCGTTACGTTGAATAAACACCTCTTTGGCACTATACCACAGATTGTTGGCATATTGGTCGGCGGTGAGACCACCGATGCGATTACGGTTGAACGCGATGTTGGCGTCAAAATCCAATCCCCAGTCTTTGGTATCTATGGCATAGAATTGACCGGTAAGTTCGATACCTTCGTTCGTCACATGGCCGAAGTTGGTCCACATATTGGAAAAACCAGTCGAGGAGGGAATCGACACGTATTGCAACAAATCTCTGGTCTTCTTATAGTAGTAGTTCACCGAGAGGGCGATACGGTTTTTCAAGAAACCGAAGTCCAAACCTACGTTATATTGGTCGGTAGTCTCCCATTTCAAATCTTTATTCAACGGGCCTTTACTAGTATCTCCGGCGAAACCGCTGTCGGTAATACCTCCGAAAGGATAGTTTGCCGAACCCAACGAAACCATCGTCTGATAGCTATTGATACCCTGGTTACCGGTCTGTCCGTAACTGGCACGTAATTTCAAGTTGCTGAATATGTTCAAGTTTTTAATAAAATCTTCTTCCGAAAGCACCCAAGCGACAGCACCCGAAGCAAAGTTGGCAAATTTGTTTCCGGGAGCGAAGCGGCTCGAACCGTCCCGACGATACGAAGCAGTAAAGATGTAACGATCTTTCAACACATAGTTGGCACGACCCAGCAATGAAACCAATGTAGCCTCGCCACGATTACTGGTGGGAGCGTCGATGGTCAACGCTTGCGAAAGGTTGTAGTCTTCGGTAATATCGGTAGGGAAATTCGAGGCGTTGATAGCCTTACCACCCCAGTTGGTATTTTCATAGGTGAAACCGGCTACCACATTCAAGTGATGAATATCGGCAAAAGTTTTGTCGAAGGTCAACACAGACTCGGCCGTTATGTTTTGGTAGAAGTTATCACTCTTACCGGCACGACCGTTGTAGTTTTTACCTTCACCTGTTTCACGGGGATAGTAGGTAGAACGCTCGTTGTCGGTATAGCTCATACCGAAGTTCTGACGGAAGCGCAACCAATCGGTAAATTTAATCTCCAAGAAAGCCGAGGTAAAGACATTGATCGATTTCAATTCGTCCTTAGCCGTATTTACATAAGTACGGGGGTTGGCCGACAGCCAGAAGTATTCATCGTCTTGTGTATGGTCGCCCACATAAATCGTGGGAGGATACAACATGGCCGAACGAATGATACTGTAATCATAAGAATTAGATTTGGCAAAACGGGTATTCGACTTGGTAAAGTTGATATTCAAGCCGGTATTTAACCACGATTTTACTTGACTTCCCACGTTGGCGCGCACAGCTAAACGGTCGTAACCCGAGTTGCGTATAATACCGGTTTGGTCGGTATAGTTACCAGAGAAAGCATAGTGCGATTTGTCGTTACCACCCGATACGCTGATGTTGTACTCTTGGGTAAAGGCGTCTTGCAAGATTTCGTCCAACCAGTTAGTACCTTCGACCCACTCACGGTTTCCATACTCGTCCTCGTGCCAACCCGGATTCAAGAAATCTTCGGGTGCAGGCTCATACGTACCCGACTCAGGTATAATGTTGTTCTGCGGGTCACGACGATAGTTCCAGTCGCCTCGGTAAGGCAGGTAAGCATACGGAGTGTTGTCGTACAAAGCGTTGTTGATCGTAGCTTCGTTCACGAAGTTGGCATACTCATAAGCATTGAGGCTCTCCACGATTTTCGAGATCTTCGAAAGACCGAAGTTAGCCGAGAATTCAACTTTGGCAGCTCCCGATTTACCTTTTTTCGTTGTAATCAAGACAACACCGTTGGCTCCACGAGAACCGTAGATAGCCGTTGCCGAAGCATCTTTAAGAACATCGATCGACTCGATATCGTTGGGGTTAATCAACGACAACGGATTGGAAGTGGTGTTGTTGTTTTCGTTTGCGCCGCTCGTCGGTGCGCTACCCGCATCGAAAGGAATACCATCTACGATATACAATGGTTGTGAACTGGTCGAAAACGAGTTTGCACCACGAATGGTAATGCTCATACCCGAACCGGGAGCACCATCGTTAGAATTAACTTGCACACCAGCCAATTTTCCTTGTAGGGCTTGGCTGAAACTTGTCGGATTACCGATCATTAAATCCTCACTTTTGATAGAAGCGACGGCTCCCGACAAATCCTTCTTACGCATCGTACCATAACCAATGACAACAACCTCATCGAGCGATTTTGAATCCTCGCTCAACTGCACGTCGATCTGTGTTTTATTGCCCACGGTTACGTCTTCCTTTGTATATCCGATAAATGAAAAACGTAACACCGATTTAGGACCTTTCACCACAATCGAATATTGTCCGTCTACATTGGTAATTGTTCCGTTACCTTTCGAATTCAACTCGGTAACATTAGCGCCGGGAATAGGTAAGCCCGAATCATCGGCTACTACTCCCTTCACCACTATGTCCGCCATAGCGGTCGTTGCCCAAAACACAGCCACTACAAACGACATAGCTCTGAGCATTTTACCCACCATTTGAGAACGTGGGAAAGAAAACAGGTTTCTTTTCATTTGTAATAAATTTAAAATTAACAATCTTATTTTGATATTATTTCTTCTCTTTCTTTGTGCGATATACAGCCTCGTTATATTGCCGTATAAACTTGCGACTTTGGCGACCGGCCGGCTTAATGAGAGATTCGTCCCAACCACCGTTTTTGTCGGCTCTCGGTAACAACATCGAACAAGTCTCGTTTTTGTCCGAAATTGACCAATTCACCCAACTGATTTTATGAGCTTCCATCCACTCTACCCAGCGAGTCCACTCTTCAATGTCCAATGGACCGTCACCTGTACATTCCATACCGGCACATTCCGATACGAAAATAGGGATCCCCTGCTCCCAAGCAGCAGTAGCTCTATCTCTCAATTCCTGTTTATGGGTAGCCGCATAAAAATGGAGCGTATACATTATATTATTGAAACCCTGCAAAGGGTCGGCTGCAACCAAATGTAAATCTTGATCCCAATGCGGACTTCCCACCAATATTATATTATCGGGGTCATATTTCCTTATTTCGGTGATAATGTCGGTTGCATACTCTTTCACACTCTCCCAAGTATCTTCCATAGGTTCGTTATAAATCTCATAAATCACATGTGGATACTTTCCATACTTCTGAGCCATCATCGAGAAGAAAGCCTTTGCCTCTTCTTTCTGTGGATAATAAGTATGCCAATCTATGATTACATACACATTATTTTTAATCGCAGCCTTTACAACCGCATTTATACAATTAAGAGCATGTTCGGGATTCTCTATATAATTATCTTCTATGCAAGTTCCCATCGCAGCGCGCAATACGGTGCATTTCCAATCCTCTTTCAGCCACTTTACCGATTTTTTATTATAAAATCGAGGCCACAAATTGTGCCAACCATAACTAACGCCACGCAATACGACAGGCTCTCCCTGCTCACTACAAAGTTGATTTCCACTTACTTGAAGCTGACCGTATAATTTTACCGGATCAGCCGCCATAGCAGACGATATAACACCGAATAATAAAGAAATAATGAATAGCTGTTTTTTAAGCATAACCATGATATTAAATTTACGTTACAAAATAATAGCAAAAAAACAGCACAAAAAAGTACTTTATTATCCGATAATGATACTTTTTTTACCTCAAATGTGATTTTTCAATATAGGAGAAGCGAATCAAGAAATCCGTAATCTACATAACCCACTGTTTATCAATAAAAAAGCATAACAGACAACCGTCCCGATAAAATGTTTTATATAAAAAGCATTCAAGATTTATCTAAAATTTTTCGAACGGTATTCAAAAGCCATTTATTCATCATGATCATCTAGACTATCCCAAATAGAGCCCTGTTGTTCTATATATTCTTCATAGTAATAAGCAAACCCTTTTCTTTCTGGAATACCCAACGTGTCGCACCATTCTTTATAATCGGCCACCAATTGCTTATCCTCCGCCATCATCGACCGAAATATATCTTCCGATAGATCGAGGGTCCGATACCGTTTAATAATATCATCAAATGTTATGGTAATATCATTACTCATGGCTTTTTATTAATTAATATATCTTGGTTCAAATATAGCGAAAGGTAAGCGCAAAGGCAAACGGAAATCATATTTCCGATTTGACTCTGCCGAACCGAATCCTATATTCGTGTTTACAAATATAACTATTCTTTCATAAAAAAAGTTCTACAAAAAACAAAAATGTAAAATTAATCACTCCCCGGAATGCAGCCATTACAATATATAAACGCAAACCGATAAGAAAAATTATTCCATTTACCAAGAAAAAAGTAGAACCTTCAATCAAAAAATTCAAAATTTCCCGAATATAGGAATCGTTACTTCATAAAAGAATGATTATCTTTGTTTCAGAAGCAAAAGAGCAGCGCACCGCACAATCAAATAAATTTGTTTCTGCCTTCTTTTGCGCTATCTTTGCATAAAATGCGAAAATACGAACATGATTTACAACGAACGGAACATTCGAAAAGAGATTGTGCTGGAAGCCGCTAAACAAATCATGATGGCGGCCCGCACAGCACCCAAAGGTAAAGGAGTGGATATTATCGAAATAATTACACTCTCGCACGATAGCCTTCCGACTCTATCGGAAAATATGCGCAGCGAAGGGAAAAAACGCGGCATGATGTTTTTTCTGCGCGATGCCGATAATATAGAACAAGCCGACGCAGTTATCCTCATCGGAACCCGCCGACACCCCTTAGGTTTGAATTGCGCATATTGTGGAGCGAAAACGTGTGGTGAAAATCCTGAAAGCAATCCTTGTGCGATTAACTCTATCGATGTGGGAATCGCTATCGGATCGGCTTGTTCGAAAGCAGCCGACCTCCGTATCGACACCCGGGTGATGTTCTCGGCAGGCACAACCGCACAATCTATGAATCTCCTGCCCGGCTGTAACCAAATCATCGCTTTGGCATTGAGTGTATCGTCCAAGAACCCTTTTTTCGACCGTAAATTTCAAGCTCCGAAACAATGACCCCTAACGTTTCCTTTCCGGCAGAATGGTATCCCCAATCGGGCATACAGCTCACTTGGCCTCACCCAAACACCGATTGGGCCTACATGCTCGACGAAGTTACCGACTGTTATAAAAAGTTGGCAAGCGAAATTTCCCAAAGGGAAAAGCTCATCATCGTCACCCCCTGCCCCGACGAAGTTAAAAAACAATTACAGGATACGATCGACATCAAATCCGTCCGATTCATAGAATGTCTCACCAACGATACATGGGCACGAGATCACGGCGGTATCACGGTATTCAAAGACGGAGTTCCCGTTATATACGACTTCAAATTCAACGGCTGGGGACTTAAATTCGCAGCCAATTACGACAACCTCATCACTTCGACTTTATATAACGAAAACGTTTTTAACGCCCTATACGAAAATAAGCTCAATTTCGTACTGGAAGGGGGAGCCCTCGAAAGTGACGGAGCCGGAACCTTGCTGACCACAAGCGAATGCCTGCTATCTCCCAACCGAAATGGAGAATGGACACGACCCGTTATCGAAGAATACCTCAAACGGACATTCGGGCTGCAACGCATACTATGGCTCGACCACGGCTATCTCGCCGGAGACGACACCGATAGCCACATCGACACACTGGCCCGATTTGCAGACGAAGATACAATCGTTTACGTACAATGCTCCGATTCGGAAGACGAACACTACGAAGCATTGCGTAAAATGGAAGCACAACTTCAAACCTTCACAAGGATCGGCGGGAAACCGTATAATCTGCTTCCCCTACCCATGCCCGAAGCCGTTTACGATGAAAACGGAGAGCGTTTACCGGCAACTTATGCCAACTTTCTCATCTTGAACGACGCAATCCTGTACCCCACTTATCGACAACCTTTGAACGATAAGAAGGCATTTGAAATACTTCGACAAGCGTTCCCGAATCGGGAAGTCGTAGGAATAGACTGTTCACCGCTCATTCAACAACATGGTTCGTTACATTGCGTAACCATGCAATATCCTCGAAATGTATTACGATAAATATATCCTGTCATGACCGAAAAGAAAATCACCGTCGGAATTATCCAACAACAAAATACCGGCGACATCGCCGACAACAAAAAAAGGCTGAAACAACATATCGAACAATGCGCTGCAAAAGGTGCACGGCTCGTAGTCCTGCAAGAACTACATAACAGCCTCTATTTCTGCCAAATAGAATCGACCGATAATTTCGATTTGGCAGAATCCATACCGGGAGAATCGACCGAATTTTACAGTCGTATCGCCGGTGAGCTGCACATCGTCTTGGTAACCTCTCTTTTCGAACGACGCGCAGCCGGATTATACCACAACACAGCAGTCGTGTTCGACACCGATGGTTCTATCGCCGGAAAGTATCGTAAAATGCACATACCGGACGACCCGGCCTATTACGAAAAATTCTACTTCACCCCCGGCGATTTGGGATTCACCCCCATAAAAACCTCCATCGGTACACTGGGGGTATTGGTATGTTGGGATCAATGGTATCCCGAAGCAGCCCGCCTCATGGCACTGCAAGGAGCCGACATGCTCATCTACCCTACGGCCATCGGCTGGGAAAGCTCCGACACCCCCCAAGAACAAAAGCGACAACAAGACGCGTGGATTATTTCCCAACGAGGACACGCCGTCGCCAACGGACTACCTGTTGTAGCTGTCAACCGTGTGGGACATGAACCCGATCCTTCTGGACAAACCAACGGCATACAATTCTGGGGACACAGCTTCGTCTGCGGTCCGCAAGGCGAAATACTGGCCGCCGCTCCCGACGACAGCGAATGGTGTGAAGTCGTGGAAATAGATTTAACCCGCTCCGAAAACGTTCGGCGCTGGTGGCCGTTCTTGCGAGACCGCCGTATCGACTCGTACAACGATATATTGCGAAGATTCATCGACTAACCGTATCTCGAAAAACAAAAGCACGGAATCTCTTCACCCGATTCCCAGATGTACCGAACTTCATACGAATCCGAACCTGCGTTATAAAATAATAAAAAAGGACATAAAATCTCCGCAAAACAGCTATTTTTGTAAATTATTAGCGTCAAGATATGGACACGAAAAAAAATATCACGGACAAACAACTGGCATTGGACAAGCGTTATATACGAATGGCGCAAATCTGGGCTGAAAACTCTTACTGCCAACGTCGTAAAGTCGGAGCTTTAATTGTAAAAGACAAGATGATAATTTCCGACGGATACAACGGTACACCTGCCGGATTCGAAAACTGCTGCGAAGACGAAAACGGCCACACATTGCCTTTCGTTTTGCATGCCGAGGCAAATGCCATCACCAAAGTCGCTCGCAGCAACAACAGCAGCGACG
>UMHS01004214.1_pt1 | contig 31272 bp, 50 predicted proteins | sample 1965611 | NCBI WGS metagenome assembly UMHS01 (sample SAMEA4836106, study PRJEB28245) | human gut metagenome | biome: gut microbiome; material: fecal sample | place: Denmark | collected 2008
TATCACCTAACGGTGGTGTATATAATAGCGCCGCACCCGCCGCCGTTGACGTAGAACTTTCTAAAATCGTCCAGCATTATCAGCAGGCCGTTGGGGACTTCCCGCGCTCTGCACTGGACAAGCTGCAGAAGTGGAGGCAGGAGTACAGCACAGAGATGATCCTGCTGGCGATTGACAAGGCCACAGAAGCCGGCAAGCGGTCGTGGAACTACATCAACGGCATATTGTCCGGATGGAAACGGGACGGCCTGCGCACCCCGGGGGACGTGGAAGCCAACGAACAAAGCCGACAAGCCAGACCGAGGGGCAAGCAGCCAACCGAGACCGTAGACGACCAGCTTGCCCGGGTGCTGGCGAAGATGGACAGAGAAAGGGGTTTTGAGACATGACGCGGGAAGACGTGGCAAAGCTGATCCGCATGAATTTTGTGCTGTACAAGCTGGGTTCCAAGCCTCTGACCGATGAGGAGATGCAGACCACCATCGATGTGTGGACGTACCAGTTTGGCGACTATGACGGCGATACTGTCAAGCGGGCTTTTCTGGCGGCGAACCGGGTATGCGTTTATCCGGTCACGGTGGCCGACATCTTCAAGCAGCTTTCCCAGTGTCTTGACCCGTCCGCTGAATGGGAAGCTCTGGCTGTAGCGGCACGCAAGGCACAGACATTTTTGAGCTGGCGCAAGTTCCCGATGGTGACAGGCATTGACGAAAAGGGCGGTCTGCTGCGTAGTGACGGGCAGAAAGAACTGCAAGCCCTGTATGACCAACTCCCCCCGGCGGCAAAATCCTACGCCGGAAGCGTGGGAGGGCTGGCAGAGCTGGCTGAAATGCCGGACCTTACATACCGCCGTGCCGAGTTTTTGAAGCAGGCGCAGGCAGATATCACCACCGCCCCGCGTGAAGCTGCAAGGCTGCGGGCAAGCGAACCGACAAGGAAGGAGATTGAAGGATGAAGGCTTTTGAACCCTGTTTTCACTGCCCCAACCGGCACCCAATCTGCCACGACAGCTGCCCGAAGTACGCCGAGTACAAGCGTCAGCTGAAAGCGGAGCGCATCTACACCAACGGGAACCACGCGGCGGAGCGGATCAGCCGTAACGATTTCGACAAAGAAGGATGGATGGGAGGAAGAAAACGGTGAAAGCTGTTTTGCTGAGCATCCGGCCTGAGTGGTGCAAGAAGATTTTAATCGGCGAAAAGACCGTAGAAATTCGCAAGACCCGTCCGAAGCTGGAACCTCCCTTCAAGTGCTACATATACTGCACTTTGGCCGGGAGTGACAGCCTGTTTATGGATGTCCTCAACCGGGATGTGGCCGCGTGGAACCGTGGCGGCTGGCCAGAAAAAAAGGGATGTGTCATTGGAGAGTTCATTTGCGATGACATCCGACGAATTGGCCCTGAATACTGTGTCGTCAAAGAAGATATCGAATCTGCGATTGCTGGAAGCTGTCTCACAGTACCGCAAGTCAAAGACTATGCCGGATGGAAGTCCGGGATGAGGTATGCAGATTTGAAAGACTTGTATGGCTGGCACATTTCCGACCTGAAAATTTACGATCACCCGCGGCCGTTGAGCGATTTCACAAGGCTGCGGGCGACAAAATTCGGTTACGAGCCTGTAAGGATTGAGCGACCACCGCAATCCTGGTTTTATGTGGAGGACGGCAGATGAAGCTGACCCTCTACGGCGACCCACGCACAAAGAAAAACTCTGCCCGCATCCTCAAAAGCCGCTCAGGCGGGCGCTTTGTGGCCCCTAGCAAGGCCTACGTGGATTATGAGACGGACTGTCTGCGGCAAATCAAAAGGCCGCACAGCCCAATCTCTGCCCGCGTGAACGTGAGATGCGTGTACTACATGAAGACAGCCCGCCGGGTCGATCTGGCAAACCTCATCGAGGCGACCACGGACATTCTGGTGAAAGCCCGAGTGTTGGAGGACGACAATAGCCGCATTGTTGCCGCCCACGATGGCAGCCGGGTGGATCTTGACCGGAAGAAAGCCCGGGTAGAAATTGAGATTGAAGAAATGGAGGAATAACGATGAAAAAATCGACTGCGGTCATGTTCGACCGAGTAAAAGTCATCACTCAAATGGCAAGGCTTAACATGAAAACAAATGATCTTGTTGAGCGTGGTGTCTACCGTCAGGCCGTTTGGAAAGCGCGAAACAATAAGCCTGTCGCAATTTTAACGGCAAGAAAGATTGCAGATACGCTCAACACTGAACTTTCCGACCTTCTTGCCGGGAAAGACCCTGATGAGGTGACTTACCAATGACCCACACACGGACACCTGACACTGACACTCAGAAGCAGGACGGAACCGATTACCGCGCCGTTAAGGCGTGGCTGAACCGCTACCGCGAAGCAGAGAAAAGATACTACTTGCTGTCTGACCGTTTGGCCGAAGCACAGGAGGCCACCCGGCACATCACCCAGAGCCTCAGCGCGGCCCCCGGCGGCAGCAAAGATGGCCAGAGCCTTGCCCGGGCGGTGGAACGCGAGGAGGAAGCGGAGCACCGTGCTTATGAGCAAAGAGCAGTCTGCGACAGGCTGTTCCTCGAGATCAGAAACGCGCTCGCCCAGATCCAGAACGAGAAAGCATACACGGTGCTGTACAAGTACTATCTCGATTGCCTCACGTGGGACAGGATCGCAAAAGATATGAATTACTCTCTGCGCATGGTCTATGTCTTGCGGCGCAAAGCAATGGAGGAGCTGAGCCTTTAAAAACATTGCACTGTCATTACATTGCGGTTTCACTATCGCATGGTGTAAAATTGTATCATCGGAAAAGCCAAAAGGCAAACCGATGCACGCAGCCTCCGAAACGTGTCCCTTCTTAGCATTTTCCCCCTTTTCTGTTTGCAGGTACCGGGCTTTGCTCTCTTCACGTTTCGCGCTGCTTCTATGCGGAATTTTGGCACGGCTCCATTCAGGGCGGCGGCTCTGAGTGTCTGAGGCAGGGCGCGCACCTCCCTCTCCGCGTGGTTCGAATCCACGGTTTCGCACCATATGGCGCATGGACTAGACAACCCGTAAGGCCGCACGTGCAACCTCCCGTGCCAAGAAAAGGCCTTAGAATCCTTGCCAAGGTGTAGCTTTCCTGACAGGATGTGCGCCAACCAACAGCCCCGGCGGCGAACCGGAGCTGTTTTTATATGGCCGCCTGAGCGCAGTTTGGAGCGCGGCGCGTGTGTGTAGACACGGCTGGTTCGATTCCAAGGGCGGCTTTTATACTCCGGTAGCTCAAGTGGTAGAGCAGCGGCCTCCAAAACCGCATGTTGCAGGTTCGAGTCCTGCCGGGAGTGCTTGCGTGCCCTGTGAGGGGGCCGCGCAATAGCGGGGCATCCGGCCGCGAAAGTTCCGGATGCAGCAGCGCCCACCGTTTGACGCATGTCCAACGAACTGAATGCACGGGCGCTGCTTATATGCCGTCATAGCTCAACTGGCAGAGCGCCGCCCATTTAAGGCGGGACAACGTTGGTGACACCACGGGAACATCACTGCACAGCCAACCACTGCGCACATCCATTTTGTGGGTGCTGGTTCAAATCCGGCTGGCGGCACATTCGATATTTTGACCGTTCGGATTTCCGGGCGGTTTTTGCTTTACAGGGAGGTGAAAGCAATGATTCAGAAAGAACTGCTGAAAATGCCGGTCGCAGATCTGGTTCCATACGAGAACAACCCGCGTGTGATCTCCCCGGAAGCCGTGAACGCCTGCGCGGAAAGTATGCGCCAGTGCAGTGCACTTGACCCCATCGAGGTGGACGAAAACAATGTCATCCTCAGTGGTCACACCCGCCGCCTCGCTCTGATGCAGCTCCATGTGGACATGGCCGACGTGGTACGTTACACCGGCCTGACCGAAGAACAGAAACAGAAATACCGTATCCTCGCAAACAAGACCGGTGAAATGTCTGGGTGGGATTTCGGAAAACTCGAACAAGAACTGGCAGAAGTTGACTTTGGGGACTTTGACTTTGATTTTGACCTTCCTGCTGGTGACAGCAAAGAAACGCAGGTTGCTGAGGATGAGGCTCCAGAAGTTGACGAAGCTGCACCTCCAAAGGCGAAGCTGGGTGATATCTGGAAGTGCGGCAGGCATCGCGTTATGTGCGGGGACAGCACCAATGCAGAAAGCGTCAAAGCCCTTATAGGGGGGGGCAGGCAGATATGTTGCTTACGGATCCGCCTTACGGAGTGAGCTATGTCGGAAAAACGAGTGAAAATCTGCGAATTCAAAACGATTCGTTGGCCGAAGATGAATTCTTGGAGTTTCTGTCAAAAGCATTCGCTGCAGCTGATGCCGTGATGAGACCTGGTGCGGTGTTTTACATTTGGCACGCAGACAGCAAAGGACTTATTTTCCGACAGGCGTGCAAGCAGACGGGATGGGAGATTCGGGAGACGCTTATTTGGGTGAAGAACAGCATGGTGCTTGGACGACAGGATTACCAGTGGAAGCATGAGCCTTGCCTGTATGGATGGAAAGATGGCGCAGGACATCTATGGACAAGTGACAGGAAACAGACAACGGTTCTTGATTTTGATAGACCGGTTAAGAGCGAGTTGCACCCAACCATGAAACCGGTTGCGCTTTTTGATTATCAAATCAAGAACAACACAGAAAACGGGAATATTGTCCTTGACCTGTTTGGAGGAAGCGGGACAACGTTGATAGCCTGCGAACAGAACGGAAGAACAGCTTATTTGATGGAGTATGATCCAAAGTACGTCGATGTCATTGTAAAGCGATGGGAAGACCTGACTGGAGAAAAGGCCGTTCTTGTAAAAGAGGTGAGCTAAGATTGGCCGAAAAGGTAAATTCGAGCAGTGGTTAGAACCGGAAGAGCTAACGCTGCTTCGCGGTTGGGCAAGGGATGGCCTGAAAGACAAGCAGATTGCCGAGAATATGGGAATTTCAGTATCCACTCTCTGCGAATGGAAAAACAAATTTTCCGAATTATCGGAAGCTTTAAAAAAAGGCCGAGAAGTTGCGGACTACATTGTGGAGAATGAGCTGTTCGAAAGCTGCAAGACCCGCACCGTAACCGTAAAAAAGCCCATCAAACTGAAAAAAGTCATGGTGGATGGAAAAAAGCGGCTTGAAGAAGAACGCATCGAGTATGCAGAGGAACAGGTCGTCGTTCCAGCCAACGTGACGGCTCAGATATTCTGGTTGAAAAACCGGCGGCCTGAAAAGTGGGCAGGTGTGCCGGAAGAAACGAGGGCAGAGGAGCATGACGACGATGGCCTGCTTGAGGCCCTGAACGCTGCCGCAGACCTCAGCCCGCCGGATGACGTGGAGATGCTGCCAGAGGAAGAGGACGACCATGCGGAAAAGTAACGGCTTTCGCTGGAAAGCCCTCAGCCAGCGGCAAAAGCAGGTCTTGAGCTGGTGGACGCCGCAGAGCGCATACAGCAGCTACAACGGAATCATTGCTGATGGCGCTATCCGTTCGGGCAAGACCTTTGCCATGAGCTTTTCCTTTGTTCAGTGGGCCATGACCTGCTACAGCGGGCAGCAGTTTGCCATGTGCGGCAAGACCATTGCCAGCTTCCGGCGCAACGTGCTGGGCACGCTCAAGCAGCAGCTTGCAGCCCGGGGGTTCAACGTCAAGGAGCACCGGGCCGAAAACTGCATGACCGTCAGCAAGGGCGGCAGAACCAACGAGTTTTACTTTTTCGGCGGCAAGGACGAGAGCAGCCAAGACCTGATCCAGGGCATCACCCTTGCCGGGGCGTTCTTTGACGAGGTTGCCCTGATGCCCCAGAGCTTCGTCAATCAGGCCACAGCCCGTTGCTCTGTCACCGGGTCAAAATTCTGGTTCAACTGCAACCCGGGCAGCCCACAGCACTGGTTTTATCTGGAGTGGGTGCGCAAGTGCCGTTCCCGCAAGATGATGTATCTCCATTTCACGATGGACGACAACCTTTCGCTTTCCGAGGACATCAAGGCCAGATACCGCAGCCAGTACAGCGGCGTTTTCTATCAGCGCTACATTCTGGGCCTGTGGACCGTGGCCGAGGGTCTTGTTTATGACATGTTCGACCGCAAGAAGCACGTTGTTGATGTGCTTCCGGCGCTGTCTCCAAAGAGCACCTATGTGGCTTGCGACTTTGGCACCCAGAACGCAACGGTTTTTCTGCTGATCCAGAAGCAGGCAGATGCAGACTGCTGGATCGTCACCCGGGAGTACTACTACAGCGGCCGCGAACAGAAGCGGCAAAAGACCGTGGGTGAGTATGTGGCAGACCTCAATGCTTGGTTGAACGGGCTGAAACCGGAGCGGGTCATCGTAGACCCCTCGGCCCTGCCCCTGATCACAGAGCTGCGCAAGAACGGCTTTACACGGACTCCCGCAAACAACGACGTTCTGAGCGGCATTCTGGACGTGCAGACCATGCTGCAGACCGGGCGGCTGAAGATCTACAAAGACTGCAAGCACACGCTGGAAGAGTTCGGCGTGTACGCTTGGGATTCAGACAAAGACGACACCGTGCTGAAGGTCAACGACCACTGCATGGACGCTATCCGCTACTTCGTGCGCACAAAGCGCCTTGTGAAACTGAGGGATTGATTTTGAGCACTACATACACATTCCAGACCTTCCAGCAGGCGCAAGCCGCCGGGGAGCAGCCTGATTTCATCCGGCGGTTCGTGCAGCAGCACTGCAGTTCCGGACCGTACAAGATGGCGCTGGACGCCGACCTGTACGATGCCCAGAAAAACCCGGGGGCTGAACGCTTCGCGCAGGCTTACGCTTTGATGCTGAAGCGCCTATCCAAAAACACCAAGCAAGACATCCTACACCCCGATATGGTCAAGAGCAATCTTTTCCGGCGGCTCAACAAGCAGCGGGCGACCTACTCCCTCGGCAACGGCGTTGTCTTTGCGGACGATGGCGTGGACAAGGACAGGCTGGGACAGAATTTTGATGAGCAGATCCAGAAGGCCGGATATTTCGCCCTAATCCACGGCGAGAGCTTTGGATTCTGGAACAACGACCATCTGGTGGTTTTCAAGCTGACCGAGTTCGCGCCCCTGTACGATGAAAAGACAGGCCTTTTGCAGGCGGGTGTGCGCTTCTGGCGGCTGAACCCGGACACAGATATGCACTATATCCTGTACGAGCTGGACGGCTTTACCGAGTACACGGAAAGCAAAATCGGCAACACGATGCAGGAGACCGTGCCAAAGCAAGCATACAAGAGTGTGACCGTCACCACACCCGGCGGCGGGCTGGAAAGCGTGGAGGGCGAAAACTACAGCGCTCTTCCCATTGTGCCGCTGTGGGGCTCCGACCTGCACCAGAGCACGCTTGTGGGCCTGAAAGCCTACATCGACAACACCGATTTGGTGATGTCCGGCTTCTGCAATGACCTGCAGGACTTTTCGCAGATCTACTGGCTGTGCGAGAACTTCAACGGCATGACCGATGACGAGCTGCAGGAGTTCCTTGTCAAGCTGAATCTGTACCACATTGCAGGCGCAGACACCAGCGAGGGCGGAAAGATCACCCCCTACACCACCGATATCCCTGTGACGGCCCGGCAGGCTCTTTTGGAGCTGCTCCACACCCGGGTGTATGAGGACTTCGGCGGTCTGGATGTGCACTGCGTCAGCGCAGACAGCACCAACGACCATTTGGATGCGGCCTATGAACCGCTGAGCCAGAACGCGGACGACTTCGAGGCTCAGGTCAAGCCGTTCATTCGGCAGATCTGCGCACTGGCTGGATTTGACAACGCCATGCCGACATTCAACCGCAGCAAGATCACCAACACGGCTGAACAGGTCGCAACGGTGATTTCTGAAGCGCCGATTATCGGGCAGGATGTGGCAATTGACCTGCTGCCCAACTTGACCCCAGAGCAAAAAGAAAAGGCCAGGGCTTTCCTGATGGCTGAGAGCGCAACGAGAGAGACCACGGACGATGACACAGACGAGGAGGACAATAATGATGAGTAAGAATGAAGACTACCCGCTTGTTCAGGCTTTTATTAACGCCCTGAACGCAAAATCTCAGGGTGAAGTTAAAAAACAGGCCGAGATTATGTACGACCAAGTGTTCCGAAACCGTTATAGCGGAAGAGACGGCCATGAAACAAACCGACCGTGACCGCATCTCTACCCGCCAGCTGAACCGCCTGCGCCGCCGCATTTTGCGGGTGTACGGCACTGCCCGCCGGGAGATGCAGAAGCAGCTGACCGAGTTTCTGGCAAAGTACAAAGCGCTGGACGAGCGCAAGCGGGCACAGCTGGATGCAGGCGAGATCACCGAGGACGACTACCGCATCTGGCTGCAAAATCAGGTTTTTCAGTCCGATTTGATGCGCCAGAAGCTGGACGGAATCACGCAGACCTGCACCACAGCCCAGCAGACGGCCTACAAGCTGGCCCGGGACGAGCAATACAACATCTTTTCCTTTGGCGCAAACTGGGCTTTCTACGAGCTGGAACAGGCCGCAGGCGTGACGTTCGGGCTGACCCTGTACAACACCGAAGCGGTCAAGCTGCTGCTGAAGGAGAACCCCCGCATGGTGCCCAACAAACGCATCAAGAGCGAAAGCAACCGCACCTATGACGCCAGGGTGTTCAACCGCTACGTCATGCAGGGCATCGTGCAGGGCAAGAGCGTCCACGACATCGCCGTGCAGGCCGTCAACGGCATGGCAGACACGGAGATCCACTGGGCCATGAACAACGCTATCACAGCCCTTACCAGCGCCCAGAACGCCGGGGCTTTGCAGCAGATGCGCAACGCCCAGGCTTTGGGCATCGAGGTCAAAAAGCGCTGGAACTCCACCCACGACTACCGCACCCGTGAAATGCACCGCTTGCTTGACCAGCAGACGGCAGAGCTTGACGAGCCGTTCAAGGTCATGGGATACGAGATTCAGCGCCCCGGAGACCCCAACGCCGCCCCGGAGATGGTCTACCACTGCCGCTGTGTGCTGTCCTCTGCGCTGGGCAAGTATCCTCGGCAGAACGCCATGCAGCGGGACAATGTGACCAAAGAGACCACCCCCGTCATGGATTACACCGAGTGGTATAAATCCAAGGGCGGCAAAGAGAAAGAGCAAATGTGGTGGGCAGAAGAGCGAAAACGCAGAAAGGAGAGCGCAAAGCATGAAAAATAAGAAGTTTGGGATTGTCGTAATCAACGATGACTTTTTCTTGAACTTTTGCCGTGATTTTAAGCCCCCGTGTGGTTACATCAAGCCAAAACACGCGCGGCCTTCCTACGGAAATGGCGCAAAGCCGCATGGAGCACACAAACGCCTTATTAGGACAATGGAAGGATTCAGAAAATGAATGTCTTAATGTCAGATGCCGATTATGCGCCGTGGCTTATGGATGCGCTCAAGCTGATTGAAGAAGAGAAGGTCAAAAAACTTGCAGTAGTAGGCATTACTGCCAAAGGTGAGGTCATGACCGGTTATTATCACATGGAAATGTCCGATAAAGCTCTTGTTTCTGCTCATATGCAGGCTGACGCTGTACTGGATTCGGTTTGTTCCAACGGAGAGCTGATCCAAAGACGTTGGGCAGAGCAGGAGGAAGAAAGGGAAGATGCCGATGAAATTTGAATACGACATCAAATTCACCGACAACACCCCGCAGCTGCATGAGGCGCTGGACTCGTGGGCAGAGAGGGTGCTGACCATCTGGGGCATGAAAATGCAGGACTACGCCCAGCTGCTTGTGCCCACCGGCACGGCAGACAGCACGGGCATTGAGGGCTATGTGGGCGGCGCGCTCAAGCAGAGCCTGACCTTTGCCCTCGACCTCGCAAAAAAGACCGTGACCATCGGCAGCAACCTGTTTTACAGCGTCTATGTGGAGCTGGGCACGGGCATCTTTGCCGAGAAAGGCAACGGACGCAAAACGCCGTGGGTCTGGAAAGACTTCAACGGCAAGTGGCACTTTACCCGGGGCATGAAAGCCCGCCCGTTCCTGCGTCCGGCGGTGGAAGATCACATTGACGAGCTGCGAGAGATTGCAGTGGAAGAAGGAAACAAGGAGGTATAAGGATGACCGAGCTTGAAAGCTTGAGCGCACAGCTTGAAGCTGCTGTGAAAATGCAGGGAGAAGCAGAAAGACTTTATCATGAGTCTTCCGAAAGAATTGAAGAAATCAAAAAGCAGATGCTTGAGGTGAAGAAAAAGAACAAGCCCAAGGCTGCAAAAGTCAAAGATTTGTTTGCGGCTGGTGCTCAGGCACGCAAAGCGCTTCAGGAGATGTGTGATAACACATACGGCGAAGGCAAAGCCAAAATTTCTGTTTTGGTCTATGTTACGGCCGAAGCACAGGACTATCCGACAGACACAGACTGTGAATTTTCGATCTAAAATTAAATACTCAGCGGTTGGCGCACAACGTCAGCCGCTTTTTTATGCCGTTTTAGCTCAGTCTGGCAGAGCACCGGGCTTTTAATCCGGGGGCCGTGGGTTCAAGCCCCACAGGCGGCACCACACCGGCAGCACGTCCGGCAAATTAAACCTTATTGCCAAGCATGGCAGCCCGAGCAAGGGCAGAAAGGACTATCACATGGCACTCAAAAGAGCTGACATCCGCACGATTCTGGAGAACCCCGAAACCTCCAACGATGACAAGGCAAAAGCCATTCTGGACGCTCTGCACAAGGAGACAGACGAACTCAAGGACCAGCTGGATGCAGAAAAAGCAGCCCGCACACAGGCCGAGAAGGACCGGGACGCAGCCAATGGCGGCAAGCAGGCCGCTGAAAAGGCGCTGACCGACTACAAGGCCCAGCAGACCCAGAAAGACACCCACGCAGCCAAGGAAGCAAAGTTCCGGGAGCTGCTGAAGGACGCCGGGGTGCTGGACAAGTATGCTGATCGGGTCGTGCGGCTGTCTGGCGAGGATATCGACAAGCTGGAGCTGGACGATAAGGGCGAGGTCAAGGACGCCAAGAAGCACGCTGACAGTCTGAAAGCTGATTGGAGCGACTTCGTGGGCACTACGACCACCACCGGCGCGAAGGTGGACAACCCGCCCACAAACGCCGGTTCCAAAATGACCAAAGACCAAATTTTTGCAATCAAGGACGCTGGCGAACGTCAGGCCGCGATTGCTGCAAATGCCGACCTTTTCACAGGCGGCGGAAAGGACTAACACATGGCAGCAAAAGAGAACCTTATCGTAACTACCGACATTACCGTCAACCCCCGAGAAATCGACTTCGTCACCCGCTTCCAGCGCAACTGGCAGCATCTGCGCGACATCATGGGCATCATGCGCCCCATCCGGATGCAGCCCGGCACTACCCTCAAGAGCAAGTACGCCGAGGGTACGCTTCAGAGCGGCACTGTTGCTGAGGGCGAGGAAATCCCCTACAGCAAGTTCACCGTCAAAGAAAAGACCTATGCTGACATTACTGTCGAAAAGTTCGCCAAAGCCGTCTCTCTGGAGGCCATCAAGAAGTACGGTTACGATGTCGCCGTTCAGAAGACCGATGACGAGTTCCTGTACCAGCTGACCGCGAACGTCACCGATCGCTTCTACAAGTACCTGAACACCGGCACCCTGAAAGGCACCCCCAAGACCTTCCAGATGGCTCTGGCGATGGCAAAGGGCAGCGTTGAGGACAAGTTCAAGAACATGCACCGCACCGTCACCGGCGTCGTGGGCTTCGCCAACATTCTGGACGTGTACGAGTACCTGGGCGCAGCCAACATCACTGTCCAGAACCAGTTCGGCTTCCAGTACATCAAGGACTTCATGGGCTACAACACCATCTTCCTGCTTTCCAGCGGCGAAATCGCACGAGGAAAGGTCATCGCAACACCGGTGGACAACATCGTCCTGTACTATGTTGATCCCGCCGACAGCGACTTTTCCAAGGCCGGTCTGGTCTACACCACCGCGGGCGAGGCAAGCAACCTCATCGGCTTCCACACTCAGGGCAACTACCACACCGCAGTCTCTGAGAGCTTCGCCGTCATGGGCATGACCCTGTTCGCTGAGTATCTGGACGGCATCTCTGTCCAGACTATTACCCCGGGCGAGTAATCGCCCCCCTTTTGAGTAGGAGGCATCCAATGACCGTCCCTGAGCTGTGCGCACTGACGCACAATTTCTTTGACCGGGCAGACGACCCCATTGCGGGGGAGTTTGCCTTTGAGCCGGATACCGTTCCCGCCGGGGTAGTCCCGGGGCAGTATTTCCTCGTGTGCGGCTCTATCTTCAACGATGGCGTACACAAAGCCGGGGACGGTGATTTGGTGGCCGAGACCTTTAACGGCACGGTGCAGCCCATGCGCGTGCCGCCTGATTTTGTGGCGCTGGCTGAAAAAATCGACGCATACGACAAGGCGCTCCCGGCCGGTGGCGTGTACGTGTCCCAGTCCTTTGCCGGGTGGTCTGGCACGATGGCTACAGGCGCGGACGGCCTGCCCGCAGACGGCAAGACCAAATTCCGGGCCGAAATCAACCAGTGGAGGAAGATGTGACATGGTCAATTCGTTCGCTGCATCCACCGTGATGCAGAGCTTCACCAAAAAATTCTGCTTCCAGACCCGCAGCTATGAGCCGGACGGCGTCGGCGGCTTTGTCTCTGGCTGGACGGACGGCCCGGAATTTGAGGCCGTAGAGCGCCACGATACCACCGTGGAGGCTCAGGTTGCAGAGCAGGCGGCTACAGCGTCCACCTATACGCTGCTGGTCAATACCGGTGTGCCTCTGGCTTTCCCGGACTACGTCAAGCGGGTGAGCGACGGGCAGACCTTTCAGGTGACGAGTGCAGCCGATGAGGGCAGCGCTCCGGAAGAATCCGGCATGGGCCTGCGGGCCGTGAAGTGCAAAAAGGCGGTGCTGCCGTAATGGGACCGTCTGAGAGCATCAACCGGGCGCTGAACGCTTTTTTCAACGGTTTTGACATCCCGGGCTATCTGGAAGATAACATCCCTCCCGGCGCAGAACTGCCGTATCTGACCTATCAGCCGACAATTCCCGGCGGGTGGAATGAGTCCGGCACCTTCCACGCCCGGCTTTGGTACCCGAGTGCCAAAGGCCGGACGCCTATTTTACAGACCGAAGACAAGATAAGCGCAGCCCTTGCAGATGGTTTGACCATCGAATGCGAGGGCGGCGCTATTCTTTTGCGCAAAGGCACCCCGTGGGCGCAGCCGCTCGACAACCCGCCCGAGGGCTATTTGTGCGAATACCTCAATTTTGAACTCACACGGTTTATACCGTGAGTAAAGGAGCAATATGGCAAGAAAATTTTCCAAAATTTCGCAGAAAGCGTTCGAATCCATGCAGTTCAACGCAGGCATCGTGGTCAACAAGTTTGACGTGACCGGATCAACCGAAGTGCAGGATGCAGACATTATCACCGCCACCACCGGCGGCATCACCGCGACCTGCAAGGCAAACTTCACCGATCTGGGCGCGGACGTAGACAACGCCCAGAAGAACACCGCAGAGCTGATGCAGATCGAGGACTACGACTGCACGCTGGCCTTTACTGCCCTGAATGCAACCACTGACGTTATCAAGCTGGCCCTTGGTGCGGCCGATGTGGCAGAAAAGAAGGTCACGCCCCGCATGACACTGGATCCCACCGAAAGCACCGGCGATTTTAAGGACATCTGGTGGGTTGGAGACACGCTGGATGGCGGTATGGTTGCAGTCCGGCTGATGAATGCACTGTCCACCGGCGGTTTGACCCTGAAGACGACCGACAAGGGCAAGGGCAACATTGCAGTCACCCTGACCGGCTGCCCCCGTCTGGGGAGTGACGTGGTGCCTATGGAGTGGTACTACAGCCCCAAGGCCGCAGCATAAGGAGGTTACAACATGAAAACCCTGAACCAGATGGACGAAACCGAATTTCTGCGCCGCTGCTGGCTGATTGCAGACGCTGTTTCCAACCTTTTGGAGAAATCCAAGGTCGCGGAGCTGCGTAAGGTCATGCCTGCGCTGACCGGCAAAGAGACCAAGGAAGAGCTGGAGCAGAAGAAATCCGCACAGGCCAAGAAGAACATCAAGGCCATGTGCAAGGCTCTGCTGTTCGACAACGCCGAGACTACGGCAAAGCTGCTGCCCTTGCTGTATGAGCCAGATGTGGACGAGGACGGCAAGCCCGAAACCATGACCCCGTTCAAGACTATGCGCGTCATTACCGCTACCGTGGAGGATAAGGACGTGCTGGATTTTTTGTCATCGTTGGTGAAGTTGGCGCAGACGGATATCGGCGCTTAACCTCCACCATCCGGCTGGATATGCTGCACTTGATCGGTAAGCCGTACATTTTGCAGCACTGCCTGAGCACTTTGCGGCAAGAGCGCATCACGCTCAGCTATCAGGCGTACATGACGGACGCTCTGGCGCACCTTATAGGCGCAGAAGAGCGGTGGTACGACATGGTGGCCGGGCTTGTGGAAAACCGTCCACAGCCGCCGCAGCCGTCCGCTGATGAAGTGATAGCACGCATTAAAAATGGCTTGAACGGGGGTGATGGAACCTGAAACTTTTTGAATTGAGCGCCACCCTCGGGCTGGACGACAGCGCCTACCGGCAGGGCGTGGAAGAGGCAAAGTCGCAGACTAAGGACGCCGTCTCCACCATGATGAAGGATTATAATCGGCTGTACAGCGAGGTCATTCACCTTACGGCAGCCTATCAGAAATCACGGAAAGAGACCGGGGAAACCTCCGAAAAAACTAAGGAATTTGCCCAGAAGCTGAAAGAAGCTCAGGCCCAACTCAATACCACGGCACAGGGGCTAAGGACTGCGGAAGGGTACATGAACAGCTTTGGAGACGCCGCATCGGGGTCCAGCAAGTCTCTGGCCAGTGCTATTGCACAAGGCACGATCATGGCGGGCGTCTTCTCGAAGCTTTACGCCGCTGCACTCAGTGCCGCAGAGGGGTTCATCTCTTCCGGCATCGAGTACAACGCCCAGATCGAGAAATACACAACTGGCTTTACCAATATGCTGGGCAGCGCGGAAGCCGCCCAGCAGGTCATGAGCCAGATCCAGGAAGATGCGGCAAAAACCCCGTTTGATGTCGAGTCCCTGACAAAGGCAAACCAATACTTGATCTCTGCAGGCGAGAACGCTTCCTATGCCCGCAGTACCATCATGGCACTGGGCGACGCAGTCTCTGCGACAGGTGGCGGAAACGACGAGCTGAACCGCATGTCCCAGAACCTGCAGCAGATCGCCAACACCGGCAAGGCTACAACGGCCGATATCAAGCAGTTTGCTTATGCTGGTATCGACGTGTATGGCATTCTGGCCGACTACACAGGCAAGTCCACCGCTGAAGTGCAGAAAATGACTATCAGTTATGATCTTCTGACCCAGGCCCTACAGGCTGCGTCGGAAGAAGGTGGACGCTACTACGGCAGCATGGACACCCAGAGCCAGACCATGAATGGCCGCGTGTCTACCCTGCAGGACAATGTAAAGCAGCTGGCGGGATTGCTGACCGGCGATTTGTCCAGCGGCGTCGGCGTGGTGATCTCCAATCTCAACGATCTTGTGGTCAAGGCACAAGAAGCCTACAAAACCGACGGCTGGATTGGTCTTGCGGGCGCAATTACCGGGTTGAGCGGTCCGATTTCGTCCGTCAAATCCTGGTTTGAGGGCTTTGCTTCCAGTGCCTCCACCTGGCTGGACAAGCTGAGCTATAAGCTCAACCGTTTTCTGGGGAAAGCGGCCACAGCGGATTACGACACATACGAGGAGTATGCAGACGCAAACCTCCGCCAAAGCAACCGTGACCGCTTACGGCAGCAAGCTCTTGCAGGCGTTGGCGTCAGCAATAAGAGCTGGTCCCAGCGGCAGGCGGAGCTGGCGGCAGCCAGCGGCAACGGCAGCAGCTCCATTACAACCAGCCCATCCAGTGCAGCCGGCAAAAAAAAGTCATCCGGTTCTAAATCCACCACTGAAACGGTCATTTCGTCCATCTCCAGCACGGCCACGACCACCGCACAGAATGCGCTGGGTACCGTGACCACCAGCATCCAGACCCTTACCGAAAAGGTCAAGGACAGCTCCGGCAAGATCAAAGACCGCATCACCGAGACCACCACCACGACCGGCAAGGAGATGGTGAACGGCGTCGCCACCACCTTTAAGCAGGTCGAGACCAAGGTCAACGGCACGGTCACAAAGGTCACAAAGACTTATGACGACATGTCAAAAACGCTGCTGGGCACCTTTACCAACGTCTCGGAAACCACCTTTAACGGCATCACCACAAAGGTGCAGCAGGCGGTGGAAAAGTACGCGGACGGCAGCGAGCATATCAAGAAGACCGTCACAGAGACCGGCCAGCGCGTCGGCGAGAACGGCGCGGAGACCTACGAGAAGATCATCACCTACATCGACGGCATTCAAGACAAGGTGACGGAGACCTCTACTCTCATCGACAAGAGCGTAAAGGGCACCCAGAGCCGCATTGACCAGCAGCTGAGCGAGGCTTCTGGCCAGCTGGATAAGGGCATTTTCGGGCTGGTAAAAAGCGCCTTTAGCGACGCCAAAAACGGCGACTGGGGCGGTCTAGCTCTGGATTTTGTCAATCTGATCTGGGGCGAAGTATCGCAGGATCAGCGTGACGTGATCTCTAAGTGGCTTGCGGACGCGCTGACCGCGGTCAATGAGGGCTACTTCAGCGGCGGCATCGGCAAGGCGCTGGAATCCATCCAGAGCATCTTCACAAACGGCATTACGCCCGGGATCAATGGCGCTACTACCGAAGTAAAGGCGTTCTCTGAGATCGTGCAGGGCCTGGCAAGCTCCGGCGGCGTGGGCGGAGCACTAGGCAGCATCGCCCAGAGCTTTTCCGGCATGGCAGGCGGCATCACCTCCGCACTTGGCACGGTGGTGTCCTTCATTTCCGCGAACCCCGTCCTTGCCCTGATCCTGGGCGTGGGTGCTGCGGGCGCAGTCGCTGGCGGCATCGGCCTTGCCATGTGGATGAACAAAAAGAACGACCAGCAGCCCGTCAGCCACTATCAGAGCCCCTTTGACAAGACCGGCGTGTATGACAGTCTGGGCACCTTCTCCACCCGCGCAGCCCTGCAGTACCGCGTCACCGGACAGCAGTCCGTTGTTGACCGGCAGACCAGCATTCTGGAGCGCATTGAAGGGATGCTGAACGAGCATCTGCCAGACATCGGCAAGGGTCAGGTTGTCATGGATTCCGGTGAGCTGGTGGGCGTTTTGTCTCCGCGCATGGCAAATAATGTGGATCTGCACATCGGTGTTGCAGTGACCCGGAAAGCGAGGGGCGTATAATGGCAAAGTTGCAAGGCGCAAAAATCGGCGATTACCACACCCTCACAGACTGGGGTCTGTATCTCAAAGTTGGCAGCCCGAAGATCAGCGATGCAGAGGTAGACGAGTATCTGGTGAAGGTGCCCGGCTCTGATACGCTGCTCAACCTGACGGATGCACTGGATGGCCGCCCGCACTACAAAAAGCGTACCATCACCATGGAGCTGCTGTGCAGGGCACCAAAAAAGACCTGGCCGAATCTTTACAGTCAGATCGCAAACGCCATCCATGGCAAATGGCTACAGTGCAAATTCGACGATGACCCGTCTTTCTATTGGGAGGGGCTGTGGAGCGTGTCTATGACACGCAACAGGTTTTCCAGTGCATTCACCATCACAGGCACCTGCGACCCCTTCAAGCGCAGTGTATACGACGGATCTGATGACTGGCTGTGGGATGACCTTGTATTTGATACGGCAATTATCCGCAATTATACGGATATCCAGCTCAAAGCCAACGAGGACATCACCGTAACCGTCACCGGTGCACCAAGAGCGGCCGGCATCTACTTCAAGCGCAGCGAGGACGCCGCCGACATTGCGGTGTCTCTCAATGGCCTTGAGGTTGGCATTCTGGCCAAGTCCACCGACTGGCAGTATATCGAGGGCCTTACCATGCCGGATGGCGTTGTAGGCACTCTCATCTTTGCAGCGTCTGCAGATTGCAGCATCAGCATCCGATATCTAGGGGGCAGCTTATGAGCTATAAAGTTTATGCAGGCGTCCAGACCGGCGTTGACGTGTGGGAGACAAAGGCCTGCATTTACGACCCGGCAGACTACACGGACACAAAAAAGCTCATCAGTCCAACTCTGACACGGGAGGTGGGCAAGGCCGGAAGCTTGGAATTCACCCTGCCGCTTGGCAATGTGGCTCACTCAGCTTTGCAAAAAATGCGCACGACCGTGTCCGTAGAACAAGACGGTGCGCGCATCTGGGAGGGCAGGCCCATGAGCCATGAGCAGGATTTTATGCTGCGTCAAAAAGTCTTTTGCGAGGGAGAGCTGGCCTACCTCAACGACAGCTCCGTTGCGCCATATACAGCCAAAGACGTGACGATCAAGCAATTTCTTTCGTTCCTGCTGGAAAATCATACCGGCATGGTGGACGCATACAAGGCGTTTACCTGTGGAAATGTTGGCTTTCCGAGCACCAGCGTGGTGGCTCCAGAACTGCATAACTGCGTGATGAAACTGGACCACATGGCAGGTACTCCGGACAGTGACGGCGATTATAGGTATGAATATGGACTTTATACCTCATCCGGCGTTCAGCTTGTGAGTCAATATGAAGTTGGCTACTCAGATGACGACACGGCCCCGGATCCATCTGCGTACAGATGGACGCTGAACGTAAAGTATGAAGCCTCTTCAATTGACGGACAGATTTGGCGCACTGGAGAAGGCCTTTTTTCCGTGAGCGTAAACGCGGCTTTATCCTTGGATGGGGACGGCCAGACGCACGAAGCCACGCAAAGAACGGTTACGCCGGATATCACATGCGCTACGCACTCAAAATCCTTTCCGCCTGCGACGGAATACAATCTCAAAGACACGGTCTCGAAAAAATGGAAAATTGAAAAGCAGGGAGACGGTTATGCCGTCCTGTTCAACGGTGTAGCCCTGCCGGATTCTTCCGTGGTCCGTTACGATTCTGCGCCACGGTACACCTTTGGCGATGGACAAAATTTTGGCGTTACATGGGATGTCATCCAAAATGAGCTTGTGGATGTGTACGGCGGGTATCTGATCGTCCGGCACGAAAACGGGGCCAGGTATCTGGATTACGTCCGGGAAGTGCAGGAGAAAAACGGGCAGCCCATCGCATTCGGCACAAACCTGCTCGACCTGAACAGCTACGTCAAAGCAGAGGATATTGTCACCCGCGTCATTGCCGTCGGAAAAAAGAAATCCGGTTGGTTTTTGTGGAGGCATGAAAGCACGATCACCGCCACCGCAAACGACACTGCGGCCCAAAAGCTCTTTGGCATCATCACAAGGATCATCGTGATCGACGGAACCGCCAGCACAACACAGTCGCTTCTGGATGCCGCCAACGCGGAGCTGTCCAAAAACTTGCGTTATCTCGACGGAATCACGGTAAAGGCTGTGGACCTCAAGGATGCCGGTGTGGATATCGCCCGCCTTGGCTTTGGCAAGATGACACACATCTACTCCAGCCCGCACGGGGTGAACACCTGGCTTTTGTGCTCTAAGATTGTGGAGCCTTTGGACGCGCCGGACAAAAAAGAATTCACGCTGGGCATTGATTTCTCCAGCGTCAGCGACTTGCAGGCCCTGAGCGCACGAAAAGCCAGTGACGCCTATGACCTGAGCCGCTCGCTGAAGGGCTATGCATCCGCAAAGGGGTGATAAATTGGATAAGACATTTGACGAAGCAATTTCCGAAGTCCGCAATGCAGAGCGCGGCGTGGAAGTACGGGAAGCCCTTGCACAGGGCTTTGAGTATGTGAAGCAGTATGGCGAGGCTGTTATCGCGCGACAGGAAGAAGCCGTTCAGAGTGCGGAAACAGCCACAAACGCGGCGGCAACTGCCACAGCACAGGCCGCCGCAGCAGCCCAGACAGTCAAAGACGCCACTGCAAACGCCATAAGCGCAGCGCAAGAGCAGGCAGATATTTCGACATCGAAAGCCGAGGAATCTGCTTCCAGTGCCGCAGGAGCAGCGGCCAGTCAAACTGCTGCCGCGTCTAGTGCATCTGCTGCAAAGGCCAGCGAGGAAGCAGCTGCAAAGAGTGCCGCAGACGCAAAGGTTATCGTGTCCACTGACACGACCCTGACTGTATCGGGCGCACCGGCTGATGCAAAGGCGACCGGCGACGCCCTGGCTCAGAGGTATAGCAAGGACGAGGCCGACGCCAAGTTTGGCACGCCTGCCACGGCTGACCAGCTAGGCCCCGTAAAAGTTGGCGCTGGCCTCGGCGTGACAAACGACGGCACCCTGAGCGTGACCAGCGTCAACGGCTTTACGGTCAAGGCGCAGACCACCGACCCCGGCGTGGGCAGCGCTCTCGACACAGGCACTGTCCTGCTGGTGTACGCATAAGGAGGTGGGCGCATGAGCATCTATCTCGGTGCCGGGAGCACGGCACACAAAATGTCCAAACTCTATGTGGGCGTGGGCGGTCAGGCCCGGCAGGTGCAAAAGGTGTACGTCGGCATAAATGGTCAAGCCCGGCTCGTCTATCAAAGCGGCAGCCCCATAGGCAGTCTGGCCGTGGGCAGCATCATTAAAATCAAAGTTAGCGGTACATCCACGGACTTCATTGTTGTTCATCAAGGCAACCCGAGTACAAGCGTTTACGACAACTCGTGCAATGGAACGTGGCTGCTGATGAAAGGCAGCTACAACTATATGAAGTGGAACTCAGTCGACAAAAACGACTACGCGAGTTCCGATATCAACTCCTGGCTGAACGGCACGTTCTATAACTTTATCGACGCGGATATTCGCGCCGTGATCAAACAGGTAAAGATTCCGTATCACGGTAGTCCACTTTACGCCGGCGCACTTCACACCGGCGCAAACGGTCTGAACACGAAGGTGTTCCTGCTGTCCGGCATCGAGGTTGGTTGGACGAACAGAACCAACGAATATTTCCCCAATGATGGCGCTAAACTGTCCTATTTTCTCGCTGGCACCGGAACAAATGAGAATAAAAAGCGCGTTGCCTATCGGAACGGCAGTGCTCAAGACTGGTATCTGCGTTCCCCACGCATCATAAACACGAACTCGAACAATGTCTGGAAAGTCGCGGACGATGGCTCCTACGACTACGACAATTGCGCCAACTCGAACGATATTCGCCCCGCTTTGATCATGCCGTCCACCACGCTGGTGGACGAGAATGGCAGCGTGATGGTATAAGGAGGTACTGTATGGGAAACAAAATCGAGCCCGGTTACGCCGCTCCGGCGGCAAAAGCCGATTACACCGCCCTTGCGCAGGCTGTGAGCGAGCACAACAATGCCGCAGCAACCGGCGAGCACTACTGGGGCGTTGCACTGGCAGACGGCACCTACATGGTGTACGAGGCGGGCACGGTACCACCCCCGCCGACCGCCGAAGAGCTGGCCCAGCGTGAAAAGGAAAAGCGGGAAGCCCAGCAACGGCAGGAAGCGCTGGACAAGCTGCCTCAGACGTTGGAAGCGCTGAAAAAAGAAAACGAGATGCTTCGGCAATGCTTGCTTGAAATGAGCGAGATTGTTTATGCATAAAATCACACAAAAAATCGAAAGGATGGTACGTATGATGACAATGTTGTGGGGACAGGAAATTATGTCTGCTGAGACTGTCGAGGAGGCAAAGGCTCTGTATAAGCGCTGCCCCCGCCTGCTGAAGGAGAAGGTCAAGGCGATTCTTATCAAGAGCGGCTTTGAGGAAATCACGCAGTAAGGAGGACGCTATGGCTGAAATCATGGATGTATCCCGGCATCAGGGCACGATCAACTGGGAGAAGGTCAAGGCAAGCGGCAAGGTGGACGGCGTGATGATTCGCGCCATGGGCAACAGCGCATCGGGCAGGCCCAGTGCTCCCTACACTGACCCGCAGTTTGCACGCAGCTACGCAGAATGCAAGCGGCTGGGCATCCCCTGCGGCGTGTATGGCTACTTCAAGGCAGTCAACCGGGAGCAGGCCGACAAAGAGCTGGCCTACTTCAAGAAGCTGCTCACCGGCCGGAGCTTTGAGCTGCCGGTGGCCGTGGACATCGAGGACGAGGTGCAGAAGCCGCTTGGCAAGGCCGCGCTGACCGACCTGACGGCTTACATGCTGAGCACGGTGGAAAGCTGGGGCGTGTACGCTCTGCTCTACACCGGCCTGTGGTTCGGCAACACCTTCCTGTACATGGGCGGCGCAGCCCTGAAACCCTTCGACGTGTGGCTGGCTGCATACCGCAACGCCAAGCCCGCTCCCGGCTGGCCCTTTGGCATGTGGCAGTATACCAGCACGGCCCGTGTACCAGGTGTGATCACCAACGTGGACATGAGCCACGCATACAAGGACTATGCGGGTATCATCAGCAAGAAGGGTCTGACCCGTCTCCGGGAGGGTAAATGACCGAAAAAGAAGCTTTGCTGTGGGTGCTTGGCATCCTGGGCAGCCTGTGCGCCGCGGCCATCACCATCGACAAGGTGCTGGACATCATCCACAAGTACATCAAAAAGGCACAGGCCCCAGACGATGCGCAGAACAAACGAATGGATACGCTCGAAAAAAGACTTGGCGTGCTGGAACAGGGACAGCTTCAGCACGCACAGGCCCTTGCAAGAGACCTGCGCCGCTTTGACGGCCTCGATGAAGAAATGCGCCTCGTACTCGTTGGCGTACAAAATCTTTTGGATTCACAGCTGTCCGGCAACAATCGCGAAGGTATGCAAAAAAGTAAATCCGATATCAACAACTACCTACTGAAAGGAGTAACGAATCATGGAAGCAATGTTTAACTTTATCCCCGCACCCATCGCACTGGTACTGATGTTCATTGGCTTTGCTGCGCTGGCCGTTGGTGCTATCCGGCTGGGTTACAAGCAGTACGTCAAGGACTGGGCGCTGGAGCTCGTGACCATCGCTGAGGACAGCATCATGGGTAGCGGACAGGGCGCAAAGAAAAAGGCGCAGGTCTTTGCTGCGCTGCGCGGCGCACTGCCGGACTGGCTGAAGCCTTTCATCACCGATGAAGTGCTGGACAGTGTGATCGAAAAGGCCGTCAGCATGATGAAAAAGGCGTTGGCGGACAAGAAGCCTACCATCAACAAGGGGTAATTTATGATCGAGCTAAGCGTATCTCTCGCATCCAATGGCGTCGTCAAAGTGCCGGGCTATGAGCAGCTGGTGCGCTTTGGCTACACCAAGAACCGGGGCGTGTACCGCCTTGCCATCACCGCCACCGGCGAGTGGGAGGGCCTGACCATCCGGGCGTTCTGGCACGTCCCGGACGGAAAAGACCCGCTTTCCTCGCTGGTGGTGGACGGCTATGTGGACGTGCCCGCAAGCGTGACCGCACAGCCGGGTAACGGCTGTATCACCTTTGAGGGCAGCGACGGCACCAAGACCGTGACCAGCGCTGACCTGCGCTACCGGGTGGCTGCAAACTCCGGCACGGAGGATGGCACAGAGCCAGAACCGGGAACGCCTGCATGGCAGCAGCTGGTGGATGCTGTCCACACCGATGCCGCCGCCGCAGAGCAGGCCAAGAACGATGCGCAGACGGCAGCACAGCAAGCCTCCACCAGTGCGGGCAATGCAGACGAAAGCGCTCAGAAGGCCGCTAACAGCTTGCAGGAGCTCAAGGACGGCATTGCATCCGGAAACTTTAAGGGCGAGCCGGGCACATCACCCACAGTCACCGTACAGGATATCGCTGGCGGGCATCGTATCGTCATCACGGATGCGACAGGGACCAGCTTTGTCGATGTGCTGAATGGCAAGCAAGGTGACCCCGGAAAACCGGGCGATACAGGTGCAACACCTGAGCTTACCATAGGCACGGTTGAAGAGGGTGACGCGCCGTCTGCGACAATTACGGGCACGGCTAAAAATCCCGTGCTAAACCTTACACTTAAAAGCGGCGCACCCGGCAAAGACTCCACCGTGGATGCCACCCTGAGCCAGAGCGGCCAGGCAGCAGACGCTAAAGTGACCGGCGACGAGCTGGCGACCAAAGCCGTCATAGATGACACCGCTGTAGGCACCGATGCATGGAGCAGCAAGCACATCGTGGATATGCTCTGTCCACCGCTGGAGGAGACCGGGAACCCGGTGCAGTGCTACCCTGTGTCAGGTTATCCGCTGGGCTGTAAGGTGAGCTGGGAACCGACGCAGGAAGGCAGTGGTGACCCATCACCTGACAATGTTCGCCCGATTAAGGGTAGGGACAGCGTGACGGTCGAGCGGTGTGGGTGGAATCTGCTGAATATCACTCCGTTTACCAAGTTGACAAACAAAGGCATCACTTATGAGTATGTAGCCAACGGCGGCGTACATATTTCCGGCATCGCAACGGCTGCTGTAGGTAGCCCCACGTTTGCGGTTGGGCGCCTACCGCCCGGCAAATATTACGGCCTTGCTATGGGCACAGGTGTTTCCGCGTCTATTGTAGTACATCGCAACGGAGTTGATCTGTGGCTTAACGCAAAAGGTGCTTTTAAAATCCTTGCCGGGGATGTAATTAAATACTGGTACATGATTGCGGCTAACGGCGCAACGATTGATACAACCATATACCCGTGTATTGTCCCCGGCACCACCGCCCCCACCACCTACGCCCCTTACACCGGCCAAACCGCCACCCTCACTCTGCCCCGCACCATCTACGGCGGCACGGTGGATACGGTGAGCGGTGAGGGGCAGGATACGTGGAAAATGCTGACGTTGGACGGGACGGAGAAGTGGCAAGACAACGGCAACGTAGCGAGCAAAAAAGAGCAGCAATGGGCATTATATGGAGCACTAAAACCTTATTCTGGGACTTTTGGAATATCAAGCCATTTTGATAACACGAAAGGTTCTATGGTATATCCGTTTAACTTTGTACGCATTTCTGATAACAGCATCGTATTTCATGTGGCTTTAGATGGGCCTTTCGCAACAATCAATGCTTTGAAATCCTACCTTGCCGCCCAGTACGCCGCAGGAACACCTGTGCAAATCTGCTACAAGCTGACAGAGCCTGTTCCATTCACTGCAACCGGCGCACAGCCCATCCCCGCGCTAAGCGGCGTGAACACAGTCCTGACCGATGCAGACAGTGCGACTGTGACGGGACGCGCAGACCCCATCAAGCGCATCACTGACCTTGAGGATGCTGTGGCATCGATGACAACGACCTAAAGGAGGTACATACATATGGCTATCAAATCCAAAGCCAGACACAACCTGACGTTACGCTCCATCAAGCGTGAAATCGCCTTAGGACACGATGTGGCCTACTGGCTGGACAGAACATACGTCCATCTGGACAGCGGCCTGCTGACAGAGGACGACATCGCAGAGGTGGAAGCCCTTGCGCAGGCGTACTACGACGCTCTGGATGCGGAGGACAAGGCGAACGCTGAGGAAATTACGCAGTAAGGAGGATATCATGGCAAGCACTACATACGAGCAAACGCCTCGCTATTATTATGATCAGCGTGCGTACCCGATTTTGTGGCCCGCAGTGTGTGACCATTTTGCCAACGGCGGCAAAATGGGACATTACCGTGCCGTGACCGTTCGAGTGCGCAACGCGGGACAGTTGCCGCAGCCCTTCTGGCTCGGTGCTGCCTGTGGCGGCGGCTCGTGTGGTGCTGCCACTGTGCCTGCAAGGACTTGACCGACAGCAGATGACCGCCGCCATCAAAAACGCACCGCTTGGGAGGGTAGACCGTAAGATAGCCTTACTGCGGTATGTTGAGCGGCTCCCGCTGCCGGACATTGCAGCACAGACGCATTACAGCCGGACGGCGATAGGCTACCGGCTGAAAGGCATTGAAAAAATGCTGGATGTGTGATACCATAATCTTAATTGGGCGTGATTTCTCACGAAACGCATTGAAGCGGCAGGCTTTCGGGTCTGCCGCTTTTCTTTTTGCACGATTTGTGGTAAAATAACATCAACAAATCCACCCGGCCTCTCGAAGAAGCACAAGAGGGTGGATATTTGCCAGCTAGCCCAGTGCTTTATCTGGGAATGAAAAAAGCGGTTGCCAGATAGGCGCCGACCGGTCTCCCGCCCGCCTACTTATAGTGCGTACCATGCGGGAGACGCAGAAAGCCCCGGTGTTCCGTTTGGAGCATCGGGGGCTTTTTTACTTTTTCTTCAATTCCTCAAGCCTGCTGGAAAGCTCTTCTTCCCATCCTTCATGTTCTTTGAGGTACGGGGCGTAAATTATGCTCTCGGCTTCCTTTCGGGCCGCAGTGGCTTCTTCGATCGTGTCATAGCTGCCGAGATGATATTGCTTGCGTTGGAAATTGATATATGCGCGCCATCGACCGTGGCAGTCTTTACACACACCATTTGCGCCAGAAGTGGAATTTTTGTTGATATGGCCTCCGACCCTTGTGCGAATCGACATGAGAGAAGAGCCGTCCGCGTAAGCTATGCTGTGAATTGCCTCAGCTTTCTTTCCGATATCCCTGTTGCAATCTGTACAATGCTGGATCAGAGGGAGCTTTGTAAGTTTTACGGCGGTTTCCTTCCCGCACTTCGGGCAAATGGAACGGCACAGAAAGCAGCCTGACCTCTTTTCGGGTAAAACTTCCAATACTTTCCACCCGTTAATGATCTGCCCCTCTTTTTTCTTTGCCTTTCGGAAAGCGGTCTCCGTCATAGCTGGACTTGGTCCTCGGTTTGCGCAAGACAGACAGCTGCGACTTTTGCCAAGGCGCAGGGAGCTGTCATACACGTCTTTTACCACTCCGCACTCACACTGGCATGTATAGTAGTGCGGCTTTTCAGACGGCGCAAGTACCGTCCACTTTCCAAAATGCTTTCCAGTCAAATCTTCTGCCATAACATTTCCCTCAGATCAATCCGTAGTGCTCTGCCAATAAAAAGCGGAGATACACAGGGCACTTACGCTCACCCAGGCACCAGCCCTGCATGGTACGGTACGGAATGCATGCGCCTTTTGCAAATGCGGTCTGACTGCGTCCGGAGGCCTTGACCATTTCCAGCACGCTCATGCGGGCGACGTCCCAGAGATGGGACAGACGAGCGGTCTCGGCGTCCAGATCGAGACAGCCGTCAACATCGTCTGGGGTACTCAAGGTCACGTTGCTGGTAAAAATTTCTTTCGGCTGCTCAATGGCCATGAGGAAAAGCTCTGCTTTGGTATACATGATTGACTTCCTTTCTTTCGGGTGATAATATATTCGTGTACCTCCATGGTACGTCTTTCGCAAAAGCCCCGTCAGGTGTTCGCTGCACTTGACTGGGCTTTTTTATTTAGCACATTTGACCGAGGAGCTTAATTTCAAAGTCATCCGGGGTCATGCTGTTGCAGTATTCAAACGCAAGATGGTTGCGGAGGAACTGCTCTGCCTGCTCGGCATTTGCGCCTACCTGACGGTGCTCCTCGCTTGCAAACTTTTTGCAGGACACGCTGAAAGCAAAAACGTGGTCATTGTTTTCAGGATCCTTGAACGCTTTTTCTGCAATTGCAGCATTGCTTTCGTCAAAAAGACTAAACGCGGTAAGCGCGTCCTTCACCTCGTTATACGCGATCATGCGGCGGGCCATCAGGCTTTGTGCTTTCTTGACACGCTCCGGGTCATCGCTTTTCAGCATATCAGAGTAGTGGTCAGCCAGTTTGCTCTCCAGATATTCAAAAACTGCCTCCATGCGTTCAACTTCAAACTTCGTCATGATAAAAACCTCCATGTTGTTGTGTGTTGGTGCCTTTCACTGTCTTTATTATACGCTCATTGTGCGTATAAATCAAGGCTTTTTTGCAAAATTTTGTGCTCAGTGAGCGTATTTTTTTCTTTGGCAAATGTGCGTTTTTTGTCCTTCGTTGCGCGTTCGTTGTCTCTCCCAGAGGTTTAAGTCGGTACACTGGGAGCAAAGGGAGGGGGTGCCATGTGGCACAGGTTTAACCCAAACCCGCACGGGAGCAGCGTCGGAGACTGTGCTGTGCGTGCCGTGGCTGCCGCTACGGGGCAAGGCTGGGAAAAAGCCTATCTTGAGCTTGTGCTTACTGGCTTTATCCTCGGCGATATGCCCAGCGCCAACCGCACATGGGGCGCATACCTCCAAAAACGCGGGTTCAAGCGCCGTTTTGTGGAGGCGGACTGCACCACCTGTTACACCGTGGCAGATTTTGCCCGGGAGTACCCGCGCGGCGTGTATGTACTGGGCTGCTCCGGCCACGTCCTGACCGTCATCGACGGTGCGTGGTGGGACAGCTGGGACAGTGGCGCGGAATGCCCGATTTACTACTGGTATAAGGAGGAGTAAACGATGCCTTACAATCCGTATGCGTATCAGATGCCGACATACTACGGCCAGCCAATGCCGGACAACCTCGCTCAACTCAGGCAGGGAACAGGCTATCAGTCACCCATGATGCAGCAGCCGACAGCCCAGACAGCACAGGCTGCGCCCTCCATCATCTGGGTGCAGGGAGAAGAGGGCGCAAAAGCCTATATGGTCGCCGCAGGCAACAGCGTACTGCTGATGGACAGCGAAAACAGCGCTTTTTACATCAAGAGCACCGACGCCAGCGGGATGCCGCTGCCTCTCCGCGTCTTTGACTACAAGGAACGCACCACGGCGACAAAAATGCCCCCTCAGACGGCACAGCAGCCCGGCGGGGAGTTTGTCACCCGAGCAGAGTTTGACGCTCTGGCAGCCCGCTGTGCGGCGCTCGAGAAGCAAGAGCCTGCAAAACCTGAAACGGAGGTCAAGTAATTATGGCAAACCCTCTTTTTAACGTTCTGAGCGGCGGTATGCCTGCCATGTCCGGCCCTATGGGCCAGTTCGGACAGATGATGCAGCAGTTCCAGCAGTTCAAGGCCAACTTTCAGGGCGACCCCAAAGCAGAGGTGCAAAAGCTGCTGCGATCCGGCAAAATGTCACAAAACCAGCTGAACCAGCTTCAGGCGATGGCGCAGCAGTTCCAGCAGTTTTTGCCTCACTAAGTCGTAACCGTGGCCACGGTTCAAGCATAAAAATTATTCAAAACACACGAAAGGAGTACAAAAATGTCTCTTTCTTCCGATTCTGCGGTTCTGACCATGCCTGTTCAGCCCGCAAACGCCAACGGCGGCAACGGCTTTGGCTTTGGCAATGATGGCGCATGGTGGATCATCATCCTGTTCCTGTTCGCCTTCTGCGGCGGCTGGGGCGGCAACTGGGGCGGCAATGGCAACACCGGCGCCGGTGTCGTTGACGGCTACGTCCTGACCTCCGATTTTGCCAACATCGAGCGCAAGATGGATGGTATCAACAACGGCATGTGTGATGGCTTCTACCAGCAGGCGCAGCTTGTCAACGGCGTGCAGCAGACCGTAAACAACGGCTTTATGTCCGCAGAGATCAGCCGCGCAAACCAGCAGGCGGCGTTCATGCAGCAGCTGTTTGCCATGCAGATGCAGCAGCAGGAGTGCTGCTGCGAGAACCGCTCTGCCATTCAGGGCGTCAACTACAATTTGGCCACCCAGTCCTGCGAGACCCGGAACACGGTGCAGAACACCACCCGGGACATCATCGACAACCAGAACCAGAACGCCCGCGCCATCCTTGACGCCCTGACCGCACAGCGCATCGAGGCAAAGGACGCAAAGATCGCTGAGCAGGGTCAGCAGCTGTTCGCAGCACAGCTTGCGGCATCTCAGGCAGCCCAGAACGAAACGCTCAAGGCCTACATGAGCGGCCAGCTGGCCTACTACAACCCGCGCCCTGTGCCCGCATTCCCGGTACCCGCACCCTACCAGTACGGTAACTGCGGCACCGGTTGCGGCTGCAACGGTTGTGCATAACCGAATCACGGCAACTTTTTCCAAAATGGGAAATGTTCAGCCCCTGAGCTGATTTTGCAAACCAGAGCGTCGGGGCAGCAGTCCCGGCGTTTTTCTATGAAAGGAGCCGATAAAATGGCCGAATTTTCTAATTCTAACATCGTCATCGTGGCGGCGGGTGAAAACCTTCCCCTTACCGAGACCGCGGTGAACGCGCCTGCGTGCATTGTGCATCGTGAGGGCAGCGGCCTTGTGACCATGCGGGGTCTGACCAATCAGTGCAAAGCGCGCTTCAAGGTAAGCTTTGGCGGCAATGTCGCCATTCCCACCGGCGGCACTGTGGGGCCCGTTTCCGTGGCGCTGGCTGTCGGCGGTGAGTCGCTGACCAGTGCGACAGCCATTGTCACCCCGGCGGCAGTCGAAAATTACTTCAACGCTTTTGTGGCCGCGTTCATCGAGGTGCCGCGCGGCTGCTGCGTGACCGTGGCGGTTAAAAACGCCAGTACGCAGGCAGTCAGCATTGCAAACAGCAATCTGATCGTTGAGCGGGTAGCATAAGAAAGGAGATAAAGTCATGCTGGATAAACTGAATCATCTGAAAGACGAAATGTGCGACGAGCTCATGGAGCTGACCGACAAAAAGAACCGGTCCCCTGGCGATGTTGAGATGATCGGCGAGATTGTGGACATCATTCTGGACATCCACCGCATCGAGGATTACTGCGATGGCGGCGAGTACAGCCGTGCGGGTGAGTGGGAAGCTGACATGCGCGGATCCTTCGGCCATGATGCCGGAAGCGGTTACAAACGGGGCAACAGCTACGCCAACCGAGGCCGCCACTATGTGCGCGGGCACTACTCCCGCATGGATGGCCGTGAGCGCATGATCTCTGACATTGAGGAAATGATGCAGGACGCCACCGGCGCAGAGCGTGACGCCTACAAGCAGGCTGCTAACATCTTGCGCAACGCATAAGGGAGGAGGGCGGCAGGCATGGACATTGACGAGATCAACACCCATATCCACAAGCTGAAATGCGGATCCACTGACTGGCAGAGCGTGGAAAAGCTTGCCGCCCTCTGCACTGTGAGAAATGAGCTGGAAGAAAAGCAGGCACCGGCAGAAATGCAGACTCAAGCGCTGCCTCCCGCGTCGTACCCGGCGGCATACTCAACAAAAGCAAATCCGCAAAGCGAGTTCGTGGAAGCGGCCAGCGCCGCGCCCTTTGGCGGCTTGATGGAAGTGCTTGATGAGCACATGAGCGCCATAAAGCTTGCATACCCGAAAGAGTATGAGCTGGTCATGCGGAAGATAAGCGACTTGTAAAAAGGCATAGAATGTGCTATTTTTACATAAGCTTCAGCGTTTGGACACGGGACGCATAGTCTAACAGAAAGCTAACAAATTGATAATTATTCACATTGAAACGCTAAATAAATTTGATTTGTAATCAGTGGGTTGCAGGTTCAACTCCTGTCACCAG